>SAMEA104404100__coassemble_641_pt1 | contig 36803 bp, 27 predicted proteins | sample SAMEA104404100__metabat2_low_PE_012 | metagenome-assembled genome bin SAMEA104404100 (sample SAMEA104404100) | Balaenoptera acutorostrata
GAATAACTTTAAGTGTTGGAGTTACCTTTGAATATTTTGAAAAATATTTAAATTTAAAAAATGGAATAAAAAAAGCTGATGATGCTCTTTACATTTCAAAAAAAAATGGTAGAAATAGATTTACATCACTATAAAAAAAAGTGCCTTTTTCTAAAAGAAATTGGCACATTTTTTTATAATTTTTCTATAATAAATCCTTCTCTTAAAAGAACATCTGCTACTTTCTCTGCAGCTTCTTCTACTGTATTATAAAATATTTCTTCCTCATATTGATATTTATTAATACTTTGATCATAAAGAGGATCATAATATTTTTCCATAAGAATTTCACTTAATTTAGCTAAATCTCCCTCTTCTAAAAGCTCACTATATTCTTCATATCTTTCTTTACTTATATATCTTCCAACTTTATCAAGACAACTTTTTAATTCTTCTTTACTTGCTCCTGCATAATCCTCTATTATAATTTTTACTCTATTTTCCATAGATGTATCTATTAATAAATGACAACCATTTAATATTGAATCATAAACTTCTTCTGGAAGATATACATCTCCTATTCTTTTACTTTCACTTTCTACAAGTACATATCCTGTTTTATCATTCGAAATTTTTTCATAAATTTCAGACTCAAGTCTTTTTTGACTTTGTTTTTTCTTTTCACAAAGCCCACCAAAAAAAGAACCTTTATGATCTGCCATTTTTTCTAAATCCATAACTGAATATCCTCTTTCAGCTAATTTTTCAAGAATTTTTGTTTTTCCAACACCAGTTCTTCCATGAAGAACAACATATTTTACCTCTTTATTTTTTTCTGGAAGTTTATCCATAATATAATTTCTATATGCTTTATACCCTCCCTCAAGTTTTAGAGTTTTATATTTTAAAGCATAAAAAATCGCTTCTAAAGAAGAACTTCTCATTCCACCTCTTGCACAATAAAAAACAAGTTTGTCATATTTTTTAGAAAGTTCATTTATTTCTTTAAAAATTTCTGGAAGTCTTTTAGAAATTTTTTCAATTCCTATCTCTTTAGCCTTTTCTGTTGAAACTTGTACATAAGCTGTCCCTACCTCAACCCTTTCATCATCAAGAAGAGCAGGAATATTTATTGCACCTGGAATAGGTGAATCTAAAAATTCTTTTGGACTTCTTGCGTCTATTAAAATATAGCTTTTTAGCTTATGTAAATCTTCATACTTTATAGTTCTCATAATTTCCTCCATCTTATTATCTTTTTATATTTTATCATCATCTAAGTTAAAAACAAAATTAATTATTATCTTTTTTAAATTTCAAATATATTTTTTATATATTTATCAAATACCAAGAAAAACAATATATAGTTATATTATATAATTTATTTTAATTTCAACACAATATATTGTGGTATAATATTTTTATCAAACAGTATTTTAATAGGGAGGAATTAAAAAATGGATATTGTAAAATGGTTAGGAAATGAAAATAAACTTGGATATGATATCTGGAGCAAAAAATATAAATATGATGGTGAAAATTTTAATCAATGGCTTGTTAGAATTTCTGGAGGAGATTCAGACGTTGAAGAAATGATTTTAAATAAAGAATTTATTTTTGCTGGTAGAATTTTATCAAATAGAGGACTTTATAAATTAGGAAGAAAAATTACTTATTCTAATTGCTATGTTGTAACACCTCCAGAAGATTGTCTTGAATCAATTTTTGAAACTGCTAAAAAACTTGCAAGAACATATTCATATGGTGGAGGTTGTGGAGTCGATATCTCTAAACTTAGACCAAAAGGAACTTCTGTTAATAATGCTGCAAAATATACAACAGGTGCTGTTTCTTTCATGGAACTTTATAATCTTACTACTGAAATTATTGGGCAAAAAGGAAGAAGAGGAGCTCTTATGATTTCTATTGATATTAATCACCCTGATGTAGAAGATTTTATAAAAATTAAATCAGATCTTAATAAAATACAAAAAGCAAATATTTCTGTAAGAGTTGATAAAAATTTTATGGAAGCTGTTATTAAAAATAAAAAAATTACAACTGAATTTTTAGTTGAAGATACTGGAGAAATTTATAAAAAAGAAATAGATGCTGGAAAACTTTTTACAGAACTTGCTAGACAAAACTGGAACTATGCTGAACCTGGTATTCTTTTCTGGGATAGAATTTCAAATTGGAATCTTTTAAGTGAAGATAAAGAATTTTCTTATGCTGGTACAAATCCATGTGCTGAAGAACCACTTCCTGCTGGTGGAAGTTGTCTTTTAGGTTCTATTATTCTTCCAACTTTTGTTAAAGAAGATAAAACTTTTGATTTTGAAAAACTTGGTAACACAGTTCAAAAAGCTGTTAAAGCTCTTAACGATGTTCTTGATGAAGGACTTGAACTTCATCCTCTTGAAGAACAAAGAAAATCTGTAAAAAAATGGAGACAAATAGGACTTGGTATTTTAGGACTTGGTGATCTTTTAATTAAAATGGAAATGAAATATGGAAGTAAAGAATCTCTTGAATTTTGTGATAAAGTTGCAAGAATAATTATAAATAATGCTCTTAAGAAAAGTTCTTTACTTGCAAAAAAGTTTGGTACATATCAAGGATATAAAAAAGAATGTATTTTAAAATCTCCTTTCCTTTTAGAAAATGCTGATGAAGATACTTATAAAATGATTGAAGAATTTGGTTTAAGAAATTCACAACTTCTTACAATAGCTCCTACTGGTTCTATTGGAACTATGCTTGAAATAAGCACTGGTATTGAACCAAACTTTGCTTTCTCTTATACAAGAAAAACTGAAAGTCTTTATGGGGAAGATAAATATTATGAAGTATTTATTCCTATTGCTAAAAAATATATGGAAGAACATCATTTAACTTCTCAAGAAGAGCTACCAGAATATTTTATTTCTGCACAAAATCTTGATCCTATGGATAGAGTAAAAATGCAAGGAGTTTGGCAAAATAGAATTGATGCTAGTATTTCTTCTACAATAAATCTTATTAATAAAACTTCTGTTGAAGAAGTTAGAAATCTTTATATTGAAGCATGGAAAAGAGGATTAAAAGGTATGACAGTTTATCGTGCTGGTTGTGCAAGAGAAGGAATACTTACTATTGAACCTAAAAAAGAAAATAAAACAGTTGAAACAATTGCTGAAAAAGCAAATGAAATTAAAAGAGGAGAATTAAAACCTATTGCTGAAGACACAATTTATTATCCTGAAAGAATGCTTATTGGTTGTGGAAAATTAAAAGTTATGATTGGATATTCTCCTAGTGAAAAATGTATTCAAGATATTTATGTTATAAGAAGTGGAACAGGGGGTTGTGAAAAAAATATACAAGCTGTTGCAATATATATGTCTGGTATTTTAAGACTTGGTGGAAATCTCTTTATGTTAGAAAAAGCTATTGCAGGAGTTAGTGGTTGCACATCTTTTGCTGTTGCAAGAAGTAAAGGACAAGAATTAAGTCAAGGTGGAACTTGTCCAACTGCTATTCTTAATATTTTGAAAAAATTTGAAAAACAAATGGGACTTACAAATTATAAAGAAGCTGCTAAAAAAATAATAATAGAAGAAAAAGAAGATTTGACTGCAAAACATTCTGACTTTAAAAATCCAATTTGTCCAGAATGTGGAGCTGAATTAGAAGTAACTGGTGGATGTTTCACTTGTAGAAATTGTGGATATTCAAAATGTGAATAAAAATAAATAATATTTTATATAAAATTTATTATATCTTATATTAGAAAAAGCTAGTAATTTATTACTAGCTTTTTTTATTAAGATAAATATTTATTATTTTTCAAGTAATTTTTCTGGAAAATATTTTTTTAATAATTCATCATATTTTCCACTTTCAACTACTTTATCAAAAGCATTATTAAATTCATCAAGTAATTTTGTATTTCCTTTTTTAACTGCAACAGATTCACCAGGATCAGTATCATATATAACATCTGTTACTTTCACACCTAACATTGTTTTTAAATATTTTTCTGCTGATTGTTCATCTAAAACAACTGCTTGTACTTTATTTTGTTTTAATGCAAGAAGTGCTCCTGTAAATGAATCATAACGAACTATCTCTGCTCCAAATCCTTTAGCTAAATCTTCTTGTTTTGTTCCAAGTTGAGCCCCAACTTTTTTTCCATTTAAATCTTCATTTTTTACAATTTCTGTTTCATTTTCTCTTACTATAACTGCATGACCAGTTTTAAAGTTTAAATAAGGTTTACCAAAATCAACAGCTTTTACTCTTTCAGGAGTAGGTGACATTCCTGCTATTACTGCATCAATTTTTCCCATTTGAAGAGCTGGAAGTAATCCATCAAAAGTCATATTATTCCATTTTACTATATATCCCATTTCTTCTGCCATAGCTTCCATAAGTTCAATATCAAATCCTACAATTTTATCTCCTTCAAGATATTCGTAAGGTTTAAATTCAGCATTTGTACCTACATAAAGTTTTTTCTCTCCAAAACTAAAAACAAATAAAACAAGTGATAAAAGTGTTACTAAAAATTTTCTCATTGTAATTCCTCCTTAAAAAATTTTATAATTTAATATTTTATTTTTTACTAATCTAATTCTTTTTTAGCTTTTTCAAATTCAGCTTTTATTTCTTTTAAAAGTTCTTTATCAGCTAAAATATCTCTTCCTGTTAATGCAAGAGCAAAGACTGCTTCTTTCATTCCCTTGTAAGCTTCTTCTGAAATACTTGCTTCCGAAAATTCAATGCTATGACCTGTAAGTTCACATTTTGATATAGGGAAATAAGAATGTATTACTGGACAATGATGACTTACATCACCACAATCACTTGAACCAGTTGAATCAGCTAATGGTATATCTTTTATTCCTTGAAGATTTAAATTTTTTACATAAATATTTGATAAAGTCTCGTTTGTTACAAGATGTTTAAAAGTATATTCATAATTTTCTATTTCAAGAGTTGTTCCTGTTGCAAGAGCTGCTCCTTTAGCACAATTTTTAACTCTTTCACTTAATTTTACCATTTCTTTTGTTGTAGCTTCTCTTATATAAAAATTTGCTACTGCTAAATCAGGAATAATATTTGCTGCCTCTCCACCTTTTGAAATTATTCCATGAATTCTTGCTGTATTTTTTGTCTGCTGTCTTAAAGCATTTACACTGTTAAAAAATTGTATAACTCCATCAAGAGCATTTATTCCATTATATGGATCTCCTGCTGCATGAGCTGTTTTTCCTTTAAATGTAAATTGAAGTGCTTCCATTGCCTGAGATGAACTACTTCTTTCATGAGATTTTCCTGTTGGATGTGAAAGCATAGCAACATCTATATTATCAAAACAACCAGCTTCTGCCATATCAACTTTTGCTCCAAAAGTTTCTTCTGCTGGAGTCCCATACACATAAACTGTTCCTCCAAATTCATCTATAAAATCTTTTAAAAGTATTCCTGCTCCAACACTTGTTGTTCCTAAAGCATTATGTCCACAACCATGTCCTATCTCAGGAAGAGCATCATATTCAGCTAAATATGCTATTTTAGGTCCTTCTTTTCCTGAACTATACTCTGCAAGATAAGCTGTTTCAATTCCTATATAATTATCTGTAACTTTAAAACCATATTTTTTTAAAATATCCTTATGAGCTTTACAAGCTTTAAATTCTTTTCTTCCTAATTCTGGATTAGCATGTATATATTCATTTAATTCTTTTAAATCACTAAAAATTTCATTATATTTTTTATTTAATTTTTCTAACATTTTATTTTCCTCCATTATTTTTATCTATTTTTGGGTAAACAAAAAACCAGTCTTGTCCTTCTGAACTAAAACTGGTTTAAAATCAATTTTTTTATATACAAAAAAAATTACAACTATCCTAGACTCCTTGAAAGACAACTATAAATATTAAATTCAATATTTAATTGTCTCCTTACTGATAGTTTCATAACCTTTTCTCCTTTATTACCTTTTGTTTTGCCTATTATATAAATTTTAATTTTTATTGTCAAGATATATTTTACTTTTTTTTATTTTTAAATTAACATATATAAAGAAGCTACCATTTTTTCTAATCTATAAAAATAAAATTTTATTTTTATAGTTTAAAATTCAATAGCTCCTTTATATTTTTATACTCAGATTTGGGTTTAAAAGCTACATATCTCTACATACAACTACATCTGCACCTGTTCCAAGAACATCTTTTATTACAATATCTCCTCTTTTTACTGGAGATTTTAATTCAATATGATTTAAAAGTTCCATACATTTAAAATTTAATTCTTTTGGAATAGAATCATTTGTTTTTACAGGAACTCTTTTATGAATTCCTCCCACAATTTTTACAGTAGAAGTTATAACTCTCTTTGGACAAGTAAGTTCTTCTTTTCCATATTTTTCTCCTCTAGGACAAGTATTTCCTGTAACTTCTAGAGTTTCTGTATCAATTGATAAATGACACCCCATTGGACATACTATACATATCATCTCTTTTTTCATTATTCGTCCCCTCCTACTAATTCTACAACTAATTCATTTCCTTTTATTTCTTGTAAAATTTTATTAGGAATAATTACTTTTTCCATTTCTCCAGGAGCTAAATGAGGTTTTTTAAGATTTACAATAACATTTTCTCCATCTTTAACTTGAAGTTTCATATTTTTATAAATATTATTTACTCTCATAAATACTTCTAAATTATTCTCAACATTTTCTACTCTAAATTTTTGAGGAACAGTATAAGTTATTCCAAATCCATTTTTAATATTTTTATATTCACCTATTTTTACTTCATCTTTTACATATTTAGCAGCTGCTTTTCCTGCTCTTCTTGATTCTGCACTTACAAAGTCTACAAGGTCATGTACATGAACAACATTTCCACAAGCAAATATTCCAGGTATACTTGTTTCCATCATTTCATTTACAATAGGACCATTTGTTCTTCTATCCATTTCAATTCCTGTTTTTCTAGAAATATCATTTTCAGGGATAAGTCCTACTGAAAGAAGAAGAGTATCACATTCATATTCTATCTCTGTTCCAGGAATAGGTCTTTTATTTTCATCTACTTTTGCAATAACAACTTTTTCAAGTCTTTCTTTTCCTACTATATCAACTACTGTATGGCTTAAATATAAAGGAATGTTATAGTCATTTAAGCACTGAGCAATATTTCTTGCAAGTCCTCCAGAGAATGGCATAAGTTCAACAACAGCTTTAACTTCTGCTCCTTCAAGAGTCATACGTCTTGCCATAATAAGTCCAATATCACCTGAACCAAGAATAAGAACTTTTTTACCAACCATATATCCTTCCATATTGATAAATCTTTGAGCTGTACCTGCTGTAAATATTCCTGAAGGTCTTTCTCCTGGAATTGCAATAGCTCCTCTTGTTCTTTCTCTGCAACCCATTGCAAGAACAATAGCTTTAGCATCTATAAGCATATATCCATCTTTTGTATTTATTGCATGAATTTGTTTTTGTGGACTTACTTCTAAAACCATAGTATCAAGTTTATATTCTATATTTAATTCATAAAGTTTTTTAATAAATCTTTCTGCATATTCTGGACCTGTAAGTTCTTCTTTAAATTCATGAAGACCAAATCCATTATGAATACATTGTTGTAAAATTCCTCCAAGTTCTTTATCTCTCTCTATAACTAATATATTTTTAACTCCATTATTTCTTGCTTCTATTGCTGCTGCAAGACCTCCTGGTCCTCCACCTATTACAACTAAATCATATTTCATTTTAAATTCCCCCTATTATTTAGCTTCCTTAGTTTCTTCTGTTAATATATATGCTCCCTTTTTATCTAATACAACTTCATTTAATTTTTCATTAAGTTCTCTAGCTAAGATTTCTTGAACTCTTGGACCACAGAATCCTCCTTGACATCTTCCAGCTCCTGGTCTACATCTTTTCTTAACTCCATCAACTGTTTTTGCCCCAACCATTCTATGAATTACATCAACTATTTCTCCTTCTGTTATACTCTCACATCTACAAATTACTCTTCCATATCTTGGATCTTTTTTTATCATTTCTGCTTTTTCTTCTGGAGAAAGTTCCATAAAATGAACTTGAGGTCTATTTTTTTTGAAATTTTCTTTTTTAACTGCATTTAATTTTTTAGCAATCATACTTGCAACATCTAATCCAATAGCTGGTGCTGATGAAAGTCCTGGTGATTTTGTTCCAGCTATATTGAAAAATCCTTCTGCATCTTCTGCTTCACCTATTATAAAATCTCCTGTATCTGCTTCTGCACGAAGACCTGAGAAGTTTCTTATATTATCTCTAAAGTTTATATTTTCAATACTTTTTACAGCTTCTCTTTTTATTTTATCAAAAGCTTCAAGAGTATTTCCAACATCATCTCTACTATCTATATCTTCAGCTGTAGGACCTACAATAAGATTTCCATGTACTGTTTGAGCTACAAGAATTCCTTTTCCCATTTCATTTGGACATTGGAATATTACTGAGTTTGTTAAATTTCCTTGTACTTTATCAAGTAAGAAATATTCCCCTCTTCTCGGATTAATTTTAAATTTTTTATTACTTACCATATTATTTATAATATCTGCATAAACTCCAGCAGCATTTATAACTACTTTTGATTCATAAGTTCTTCCATCTTTTGTAGATACTTTATATCCATTATTTTCTTTTTCAACTTTTATAACTTCTGCATCAAGCTCTACTTTTACTCCATTTTCTGCAGCATTTTCAAGCATTTTTATACAAACTTCATAAGGTCCTATTACTGCAGCTGTTCCTGCATATAAAGCAGCTACTACTTTTTGGCTTATATTTGGTTCTCTTTTTAAAATTTCATCTTTTTCTAAAATTTCAAGTTCTCTTACACCATTAGTGATTCCTCTTTTATAAAGAGTTTCTACATGTTTTCTTTCTTCTTCTGAAAAAGCAAGCACATAAGAACCTGTTCTTTTATATGGTGCATCAATTTCTTTACATATTTCTTCAAACATTTCACTTCCAGCTACATTGTATTTAGCCATTAGTGTTCCCTCTTTTGCATCATATCCAGCATGTACTATTGAAGAGTTAGCTTTTGTAGTTCCATTGGATACATCATGCTCTTTATCCAGTACAACTACATCTAAATCATATTTAGATAACTCACGAGAAACTGCTGCTCCCATTATTCCTGCTCCAATTACAACAACATCTACCATTTTTTCCTCCCTTATTTTAATAAAAAAAGAATCAGAAAAATTAGAAGAATTTTTTCTTCTATTTCTCTGACTCACTTTATCTCTTAGTCATTATTATTTTTCTATATTATGCCATTTTATAACTGCTTTGTCAATAAATTTTACATAATATTTAAAAATTAATCATCATTTTCCCATTCCATAGCTCTTTTTACAGCTTTTTTCCATCCTCTATATTTTCTTTCTCTCTCTTCTTCTTTCATTACTGGATTAAATTCTTTTCCTAAAATCCATTGTTTAGAAATTTCTTCTTTTGATTCCCAGAATCCAACTGCAAGTCCTGTAAGATAAGCTGCTCCTAACGCTGTTGTTTCAAGAACAACTGGTCTTCTTACTGAAGAATTTAAAATATCAGATTGAAACTCCATTAAAAAATCATTAGCTGACGCCCCACCATCAACTTTAAGATGATTTAATTTTATTCCAGAATCCTCTTGCATAACTTCTAAAACATCTTTTGTTTGATAAGCTATTGATTCAAGAGTAGCTCTTATAATTTGATTTTTATTTGTTCCACGAGTAATTCCTACAATTGCTCCTCTTGCATACATATCCCAATATGGTGCTCCAAGTCCAACAAAAGCTGGAACTACATAAACTCCTCCACTATCTTTTGCTTTTCTTGCAAAATATTCTGTATCAGCTGATTCTCCAACTAATTTCATTTCATCTCTTAACCATTGAACACTAGCTCCACCTATGAATATACTTCCTTCAAGAGCATACTGAACTTTTCCTTCAAGACCAATAGCAATTGTTGTAATAAGTCCATTATTACTTCTTACCATCTCTTCTCCTGTATTCATTAATAAGAAACACCCTGTTCCATAAGTATTTTTAGAATCTCCTTTATTAAAACAAGCTTGTCCAAATAAAGCTGATTGTTGGTCTCCTGCTACCCCTGCAATTGGAACTCTGTGTCCTCCAGCTCCTCCAAGGTTTGCATATCCAAATGTTCCAGAACTATCTTTAACTTCTGGAAGCATTGATTTTGGAATTCCTAAAATATTAAGAAGTTTTTCATCCCATTCAAGTTTTTTAATATTATATATCATAGTTCTTGAAGCATTTGTATAATCAGTTGCATGAACTTTTCCATTTGTTAATTTCCATATAAGCCATGTGTCAACTGTACCAAAAAGTAAATCTCCCTTTTCAGCTTTTTCTCTTGCTCCTTCTACATTATCAAGAATCCATTTTATTTTTGTTCCTGAAAAATATGCATCTATAAGAAGTCCTGTATTCTCTCTTACATATTCACTTAATCCCTCTATTTTCTTAAGTTCATCACATATTTCAGCCGTTCTTCTACATTGCCACACTATTGCATTATAAACTGGTTTCCCTGTATTTTTATCCCATACAATAGTTGTCTCTCTCTGATTAGTTATTCCTATTCCGATTATATCATGTTGAGATATTCCCTCCTTAGCTATTGCTTCGGCTAAAACTCCACTCTGACTTGCCCATATTTCCATTGGATCATGTTCTACCCAACCTTCTTTTGGATATATTTGCTTAAATTCTCTTTGAGCCACACCTACTATTTTTTGTTCACTATCAAAAATAACTGCTCTTGAACTTGTTGTTCCTTGATCTAAAGCTATAATATATTTTTTATCCATGATGACCTCCAGATTTTATTTTTATATTTATTTTTTATACTCCTGCACAAGTTACACAAACTTTTACAAAAAGATCAAATAAAACTACTCCTAATACTGCTCCAATAATAGGACCTAAAATTGGTACCCAAGAATATTGCCAATTTGACCTACCCTTTCCTTTTATTGGTAAAATAGCATGAGCTATTCTTGGTCCTAAATCTCTTGCCGGATTAATGGCAAATCCTGTTGCTCCACCAAGAGCCATTCCAATTACACAAATAAGCATTCCAACTAGGAAAGGTCCTATTCCACCAGACACTCCATTACTTCCGTATCCAATAGCTAAAATTCCAATTACAAGAACTGCTGTTCCAATTATTTCTGTCACTAAATTCCAAGGTTTATTATCTATTGCAGGTCCTGTTGCAAATACACCAAGTTTTATTCCTTTTTCAGGTTCTTCATCCATTAAATTTTTATAAGCTAGATAAGCTAAAATTGCTCCAAACATTGCTCCAAGTACTTGGGCTACAATATAACCTACTAAAAGACTTGCATCCATTCTTCCAGAAAGAACCATTGCTATTGAAAGAGCTGGATTTAAATGTGCACCACTTACCCAACCAGTTAAGTACGCAGACATTGTTACTGACATTCCCCAACCAATACAAGTGACTGACCAACCTCCACCTTTTCCATAACTTTTTCCAAGGCTTAGTGTCATATTAATTCCATTTCCTAACAGTAATAGTAAAGCTGTTCCTACAAATTCGGCTAAATACATTGCTGTTGCTGACATAAAACTCCCCCTTATAACTTTTTTAAAAATTTAGTTAAAATAATCCGAAAAATAAAAAAACTTAAAATAATTATCTTATATTTAACTACAAGATAATATTTTAAGCTTCTCCTATCTCTCAGCTATATTCTTCAAGAGAAGTTTATCATTTTATTATTTATTTGTCAAATATTTTTTCAAAAAGTTTTATTTATTAACTTTTATTTTTAAAATAAAGCACTATTTTTTAAAAAATAGTTGTTTTTTCACAATATTTCTTTTATAATTTTATCAGTTAAATTAGGATAATTAGTAATAATATCTACTTTTTTATTTATCAAATTTTTTATATTTTTTTATTCATTAACTATCCAAGCATTAATTTTTATTCCATATTTTTTTGTATATTCTCCTTGATTTATTATTCAAGTTTTACTTAAAAATCCACATTCTATTTCTGGGTCTATTCCTTTCATTCTAAGAACACTGTAATGATAAAACTTCATATTACAACTCTTTTTTCCATATAATATTCTTTTATAATATCTAATACTTTTTTCTCTATTCCGAAATACTAAAATATCCCTGTTTTTAATTTAATATTAGTTACTATGTCACTTTCTTTTATAAGCTCAAAACATTCCCTAAGCATAAGTATTTTATTAATCCTACTTTTCCTTTATAAATACACTATGCATCCAAATTTTTGCAATTCTTCATAAATATAATCTATAATATTTCCTTTACCATCTGTTGTACGATCTTTTTTATCATGAATAATTATAACTTCTCCATTTTTTGTTAATTGCACATCTAGTTCTATCCATCTATACCTATTTCCATTGCTTTTTTAAATACTAGTAGTATTTTTTTGAATATCTTCCACTAAAACCTCTATGAATAAAATTTTTTACCATATTTCTTTCCTATTTTTATTAACTATAAATTAATTATTATTTTTAATTATTTTATAACTTTCTATATTACCTGTCAATAGAAATATCTTTCTTATAACTTTCTATAAAATAAGCACTCTTTAATTTATAAAGAGTGCTTATTTATTAATTTATATTTATTTAAGAATCTATTTATTTTATGATATCACTAATTTCTTTAACAGAATCAAATATATAATCTGGGACAAATTCTGTTACTTCTAACATTTTTTTATCTGTTTCACCACTCATAACAAGAATAGAAGTTATTCCATTATCTCTTCCCGTTCTAATATCTGTATATAATCTATCTCCAACTATAGCAAGTTCTTTTTTTTCCAAAGAATATTTATCTAAAATTGCATCTACTATATATCTATTAGGTTTTCCTATAACAATAGGTTCTCTTCCTGTTGAAGCTTTTATAAAAGCCATCATTGCTCCTGCATCAGGCATAAATTTTCCACCATCTAGAGGACAATTAAAATCAGGATGAGTTGCAATATATGAAATTCCTTTTGATAAATATTCACAAGCTATCCATAATTTTTCATAAGTAAGAGTTGTATCAAAACCAAGAACTACAAAATCTATATCTTGTCCTCTTTCTTTCACAATAGTAAAACCTGCTTTTAAAAATTCTTCCTCTAAAGCTTCTGTACCCATAAGAAAAATCTTAGCATTCTTTTTTATATTATTAAGATAAAATATAGTAGCATCTCCCGATGTAAAAATATCATCTTTTTCTGCAGGAATACCCATCATAGCTAATTTTTTTACATACTCTTTTTTATTTTTTGATGAATTATTTGTAAGAAAAATATATTTTTTTCCTTCTTCTTTAATAGTTTTTAAAAAAATATCTGCACCATTTATAAGTTGATTCCCAAGATATATTGTGCCATCCATGTCAAGAAGAAAACATTTTTTTTCTTTTAATTTATTGATTTCCAACATATTTCCCCTTTTTTATTTTTTAATTAAAAAGTTTGTTATTTAAAAAGATTTGGAATAAATAATGCTACATCTTCTGAATATGTTACGAGAAGAAGTACTATTAATAAAGAAACTATAAATGGCCATATTTCTTTTATAAAATTCTCCAGTTTTACATTTACAATCGAACATACCGTAAACATCATTGAACCAAATGGTGGTGTTAAACCTCCAATCATTATATTTACAATAAATATAACTCCAAAATGAAGTGGATCTACACCTAATGCTCTTACAGCTGGTACTAAAAGTGGTGCTAATATTACAAGAGCTGCTCCTCCTTCAATAAACATTCCTATAAATAGAAGAAGTAAATTAATTACTATAAGTAGTACAAATTTATTATCTGTAAAATTCATAAGACCTTGTGTTATCATTTGAGGTATTCTTTCAAGAGTCATGTAATATCCAAATACTTTAGCTGAAGCAATAATAATCATTACTGAACCTGTACTTTGAACTGTCTCTTTTAAGATAATTGGTATATGTTTTAATTTTAATTTTTTATATACAAAAAAACCAACCATAAAACAGAAAAATACTGCAACTCCTCCTGCTTCTGTTGGAGTAAACATTCCAATACGCATTCCAAGAATAATACCAAAAGGAATAGCTAATGCCCATATTGATTTTAAAGCTTGATTTCCTATTTCTCTTGGAGTTGCCATTTTACTTCTTGATGGTGCATATCCTCTTTTTGAAGATATAATATATACTGCTATCATCATAGCCCCTGTCATAAGAATACCTGGAGTATATCCTGCAAGAAACATATCTCCGACAGGAACATTAGCTATTAAAGCATATAAAATTAAATTTGTTCCTGGAGGTATGACTGGACTTACTGCTGATGATGCTGCAGTAACAGCAGCAGAAAATTCAGGTGAAAATCCTTTTTTAATCATTTCAGGAACTAAAATTTTTGATTCCATAGCAGCATCAGCATTAGCAGAACCAGAAATTCCACCCATCATAGCACTTAAAAGACAGTTTACTTGAGCTAAACCACCTTTCATATGACCAGCTAAAACTTCTGCCATATTCATTAATTGTTCACTAATACCTGAATAGTTCATTACTGAACCAACCATTATGAAAAAAGGAACTGCAAGGTAAGGGAAAGATTCAACAGAAGTTACAAATTGTTGAATAACCATATTCATCGCCATTGTATTATTCAAAAAAATAAAATAAAATAGCGCTGAACCCATCAAAGCAAATCCTATAGGAATATTTAAAAAAAATAAAATAAATAATACAATTACTGGTGTTAAGGCATGCATAAGTAAAATCCTCCTTAGATATTAATCACTTTTTTCTCTTTTGAAAATAATTCTTTAAAACTTTTAATTGTAAAGATTAAAGAATATATTGTCATAAGACCGAAAGAAAGAATAATAGATGAATTTATATAAGCGTATGATATTTCAAGTGCTGCTGTTATTTTTGAAGATGTTGATACATAGTCAAAAGCAAAATAAAACATTAATCCACTTAAAATTGTTAAAAGAACATATACTAAAAATTCAACCATTTTTCTAATTTTTTCAGGAAGAAGAACTACTATTGCTTCAACTCCTATTAATGCTTTTTTTCTATATGCAGATGCTGTACCTAAAAATATTGTCCATACAAAACAACCAACTGCAACTTCCTCAGCCCAAAAATATGTAAATTTTAAAACGTATCTTGTAAATACATTCATTATAACAACAACAATAGTTACAGAAATAAATAAACTTCCAAGATACAATTCAAAATCTTTTAAAAAATTTTTCATCAAATCACCTCTTCCAAATTTAAAAAGATTTATCTATATTTTAGAAATAGAGGATAAAATCCTCTATTTCTAAAATTTTATTAATTTAAAATTACTTTCCGTTTTTTATATTTTCTCTTATTTGAGTAAGTTCTTTCATGATTTCATCATATATTCCTGGAGTCCATTTAGGGAACATTGAATATACTGGTGCTATTGCTTTATTAAATGCTTCTACGTCAACTTCATGGAAGTTTACACCTAATTCTTTTAATTTTATTTCATATTCTTTTTCAAGTTTAATTGTTTCTGCTAAGTTATCTTCAGCACCTCTATTAAATTCTTCTTGAATTATTGTTCTTTCTTCATCAGTTAAACTATCCCAACATTTTTTAGAAATACATACAGCTGATACACCTAATAGATGTCTTGTTAAAGAGTATTCTTTAACATTCTCATATTGTTTAGTTCCATAATATGTCATAATAGAACCTTCAACACCATCTATAACACCTTGTTGAATAGCTGCATAAGTATCAGGATAAGGCATTGCAACTGGATTTCCTCCTAACGCTTCAATAGTAAATGTATATAATTGACTTGTAGGTACTCTTAATTTAACACCTTTCATCTCTTCTGGTGTTCTTATTGGTTTATTAGTCATCATACTTCTAAATCCAAATAACCAATCAAGAGATAATACTTTTATTCCTTTTTCTTCAGCTGCTTTATTTAGATTTTGAACTAATGGAGTTCTCATCATTCTTAAATATTCGTCAAAAGATGAATATAATAAAGGACCTGTTACAGCATTATAATCCGGAACATAATCTCCTAAGAAGTTTACTCCATCAACTGAAATCCAATCAGAACCATTAACTATCTGTTCCATTCCATCTTTACCAATTGGAAGAGTTCCACTTGTAAATAATTGAAGCTCTAATGAACCATTACTTCTTTTATTTACTGCTTCAACAACTTTTACTAATGATTTTGCTGTTTGCTCATCATCAACAAATTTTGTACTTACTTTAATTACTCTTGGTGCTTTTGTATCACCACTTTTTTCTTTTGAACCACCACAAGCAATCAATAAAACACCTAAAATTACTGTTAACAATAGATTCTTAATAGATTTTGCCATTCTTTTGCCCCCATTTATCTTTTTTTAGAATACTTTTAGGAAAAAAAGCTGAAAAAATATCCTGCTTTTAACAAGATGTTTTTTCAGCTTCTCCTTTCTCCTCAGCTAGTATTCTTTTACTATACTGATAAGATACTCTATTTTTATTAAGTTGTCAAATTATTTTTACTTTTTTATGTATTAATATAGTCTATTTTTTACGATATAAATATACTAAGTACTCTTTTAATTCTTAAAAATCCCATAATTTTTTATCAGTAGTTGATACTCCTTCTGCTCCTGCTCCTAATGCATTTATTATATCTTCTTTTTCATCAATAAGACCACCTGTAATAACTGGAACATTTACAAGATTACATATTCTTTTTATTATTTTAGGCATAACCCCTGGTAAAATTTCTACTGCATTTGGTCTATTTTCCCTTATATGTATCACTGTATTTTTAAAAGAAAAAGAATCAAGTATAAAAAATCTTTGAATTACTGAAATATTTCTTTTTTTAGCAAATGCAACTACATTATGTTTAGTAGTAATAATTCCATCTGCTTTTATATGAGTAATAAAATAATCTATTCCATAATTTGAACTTGATAATCCTTCTATCATATCTATATGTACAAAAACTATTTTTTTAGCTTCTTTTAACTTCTCAACAATTCCTTGAATATTTATTAAATTTGACATTATAACAAAAACTATTTCACTTCCAGATTCTATAACTTCTTCAAGTCCAATATCATTTTTTATAGCTGGTATTATTGGATTTCTTTCTAATATTTCTCTTATTTCCATATTTAAACTCCCCCATTTTTTTACTGTTACTTCTATTTTATATTTTTACTTATATTCTGTCAATCTTTACAAAATTTAATTTTACATTTTATGTTTTATATTTATTTTTTATGTTCTATTTTAAAATATTTTATTTGACATTTATTTTTTTTTATGTTATTCTTATATAAATAAAATTTAAAATATTAGCATGTGAACTGTGAGCTAAAAAATTCTAGAAATTAAAATTTTAGAATTTTTTAGCTTTTTTGTTTTTATGCTTTTTTACGAGGTGATATCATTTATGCATTCATTTACTTTAGAACTTACTCTTCAAGAGATAATTACAAGACTTATCGTTGCTATAATTGTAGGTGGAATGATTGGATATGAAAGAGGACACAACAATCGTCCTGCTGGTTTTCGTACTCATATTCTTGTCTGCCTTGGAGCAACCATTGTTTCTCTTACACAAGACCATCTTAGAATAAATATCTTAAATCTTGCTATTACGCATCCACAAACATCTCAAGTTTTAAAAACAGATCTTGGACGTATTGGTGCTCAAGTTGTCAGTGGTATAGGCTTTCTTGGTGCTGGAACTATTATGAGAGATAAAGGTATAATCGGGGGACTTACTACTGCTGCTTCTATCTGGGCAACAGGATGTATTGGACTTGGAATTGGTTGGGGATTTTATCAACTTGCAATTCCAGCTGGAATTGCTATTTTAATAGTTCTTGTTACTTTAAAAGCTGTCGAACGTTCTCTTATAGAAAATCGACGTATAGTAAAAATGATTATTAAATTTAAAGAAGGAACTAGATATTCTGAGAATCTTCTCGATACTTATGAAACATTAAAAAAAATGAACATTGAAATTAAAAATTTAAAAAAAGATAAAGAAAATAATACTATTCTGTATACTTTAATCATGGCAAAACAATTAAATTCTTGTGAAATCATGTCTGAACTTTCAAAATGTGAATACGTCACTCAAGTTCAAGAAGCATAATTTTTATAATCAAATTTCTCTTAATAACATTTATATTATTTTTAACTTTTTTATTATATCTAGGAGGTAAGTGATGAATATTAGCAAAAAGATTTTAACAATTGGAATTTTAGCTACAATGTCTACTTTAGCTTTTGGAATTTCAGCAAATAGTGGCAAAGAAAATAATAGAGTTATCATTGCTCATCGTGGTGCTAGTGGTTATCTACCTGAGCATACTTTAGAATCAAAAACTTTAGCTTTTGCTCAAGGAGCTGATTATCTTGAACAAGACCTTGCTATGACAAAAGATAACCAAATTATAGTAATACACGATCACTTTTTAGATGGACTTACAAATGTTGCAAAAGTTTTTCCAGATAGAAAAAGAGCTGATGGACGTTATTATGTTATTGATTTTACTCTTGATGAAATAAAATCACTTGAAATGACAGAAAACTTTAAAGTTAAAGATGGAAAAGAAGTTGCTACTTATCCAGAACGTTTTCCAATATGGAAATCTCATTTTACTATTCATACTCTTGAAGAAGAACTTGAATTTATTCAAGGACTTGAAAAATCAACAGGTAAAAAAGTTGGAATATACCCTGAAATAAAAGCTCCTTGGTTTCATCATCAAAATGGAAAAGATATAGCAAAAGCTACTTTAAAAGTCTTAAAAAAATATGGATATATTACAAAAGACAGTCCAATCTATTTCCAAACTTTTGATTATAATGAATTAAAACGTGTAAAAGAAGAATTACTTCCTGAATTAGGAATGGATTTAAAATTAGTTCAACTTGTTGCTTATACTGATTGGCATGAGACAGAAGAAAAAGATAAAAATGGAAACTGGATAAATTATAGTTATGATTGGATGTTTGAACCTGGAGCTATGAAAGAAATTTCTAAATATGCTGATGGAATTGGACCCGCTTGGTACATGATGTTAGATGAAAATAAATCTTCTAAAGGTAATATAGTTATGACAAATATGGTCAAAGAAATAAATGATTCTAAAATGGAATGTCATCCTTATACAATAAGAAAAGATGCTCTTCCTAAATTTGTTGATAATGTCGACGAGTTATATAATGCAATTTTATATCAAGCTAATGCTACTGGATTATTTACTGATTTTCCTGATTTAGGAGTTCATTTTGTAGAAAGTAAATAAATATTATTAAACAAAGGGGCTGTTTCATTTTTTACAACCCCTTTTATTTTATCTATTTTTTAAATGAAATTCTTTATATTCCTCTGTTACTTTTACTACTAATTTATAAAGAATTAAAAGAGCTATAAGGTTAGGAAGAGCCATAAGCCCATTAAATAAATCTGAAAGATTCCATACTAAATCTACTTTTGCTAAAGAACCTAAAAGTATAAAACAAATAACTATTATTTTATAAATATTCATCGCTTTATTTCCAAAAAGATATTTTACATTAGCAACTCCAAAATAATACCATCCAATTATAGTTGAAAGAGCAAAGAAAAATAAACATACTGCAATAAATATCCCACCAAAATTACCAAAAGCAACTTTAAAAGCTGTTTGTGTTAATGCTATTCCAGGAATACTATCTACAAATACTTTATTAGTTAAATCTACATTCATTATAATTACAAGAGCTGTACATGTAAGAACTACAAATGTATCTATAAAAACAGTTATTATGGCAACTGCTCCTTGTTCACAAGGATGATCTACTTTTGCTACTGCATGAGCATGAGGAGTAGATCCCATACCAGCTTCATTTGAGAATAATCCTCTTGCAACACCAAATCTTATAGCTTGTTTTATTGTTATTCCAAATGCTCCTCCTACTACAGCTGTTGGATTAAAAGCCCCTATAAATATCATTTTTATTGCTGGAATTATATGAGTTATATTCATAAATACAATTATAATAGATGCTCCAATATATAAACCTGCCATAACAGGAACTATTTTTTCTGTAAATGATGCTATTCTTTGAGTTCCACCCCAAAAAATAAATCCAGATATTATTGCAACACCTACTCCTATATAAATAGGATGGATTGGAAATTCATTACTAAATGCTGCTGCTATTGAATTTGATTGAACTGCATTTCCCATAAAAGAAAGAGCTAATATACATGATAGTCCAAAAAATGCTGCTAAAGTTTTACTAAACCAATTTTCTCCAAGTCCTTCACTTATATAAAAAGCTGGTCCTCCTATAACTTCACCACCTATTTTCTTTTTATACACTTGTCCTAAGACAGCTTCTGCATAAACTGTTGCCATTCCAAAGAAAGCACTTATCCACATCCAAAAAATCGCTCCTGGACCTCCTGCTGCAATTGCTGTTGCTGCTCCAGCAAGATTTCCTGTTCCTACTTGTGCTGCTACTGCTGTTGCTAAAGATTGGAAAGAACTCATTCCCTCTGCACCTGCTGCTTCTCCATTTAGATTAACACCTTTTACTACTTTTGTATAACCTTCACCAAATTTCCTGACTTGAATAAATTTTAATTTAATTGTATAGAAAAGTCCTGTTCCTACTAATAAAAAAATTAATAAAGAATTCCATACAAATCCACTTACTTCTTGAACTAATTGATTAATTTCTCCCATACTTTTCACTCTCCCTTAAAGTTTATAAAATTTAACAGAAATTTTTCTGTTTATTAATTATTTTATTTTTAATACTTCATAAAAACATTAAAAAGTATAGGTCATAATACCATATATTCCTAAAATTTAAAACTATTTTTTGACATTTTTTTATTATTTTTTATTTTTTTATTTTTTATGTTTTATTTTAGTTCTTATGATATTATTATAGAACTACAAAAATATATATCTTTATTTTAATCTATAATATCTTTTTTAATTTTTTATTAATTTCATTTCATATCCTTTATTTTTTCTACTTTTTAAAATATTTTTATTTTATTTTTTTATAAAAAATATCTATTTTATTTTTTATCAGTTTTAATCTTTTTCATATAATATTATACTTATTTTTTAGTATTTTTATATATTTTTTATTTTAATTAAGTAATTTTTTAATATTTTTTTATTTTTTTAATTCTTTTTTATTTATTATTTTTTTATTTTTTTCAAATATAAATGTACAATTTTATTTTTAATACTATTTTTTTAATACTTACATCAATAATTCTTTATTTTATAATTCTTTTCAATAAAAAAAAGACCAAGAATAAATTTTTCAACTTATCCTTGATCTCATATTTTAATTTAATCTACTATCTTGAATAGTTAGGGGCTTCTTTTGTTATTTGAATATCATGAGGGTGACTTTCTTTTAATCCAGCACCTGTTATTTTAACAAATTTTCCATTTAATTTAAGATCCTCTATTGTAGGAGTTCCACAGTATCCCATTCCTGCTCTAATTCCTCCACAAAGTTGGAATATTACATCTTTAAGATCTCCTCTATAAGCTATTCTTCCTTCAATTCCTTCTGGAACTAATTTTTTAGCATCATTTTGGAAATATCTATCTTTTGAACCTCTTTTCATTGCTGCAAGAGAACCCATTCCAACATAAACTTTATATCTTCTTCCTTCATATATTACTTCTTCACCTGGAGCTTCTTTAGTTCCTGCAAGAACTCCTCCAAGCATTACACAGTCAGCACCACATGCAAGAGCTTTTACTATATCTCCTGATAATTTGATACCACCATCTGCTATAACTCCTATTTCTCTTTCTTTACATACTTGATATACATCGTTTACAGCTGTTAATTGAGGAACTCCAACTCCTGCTACAACTCTTGTTGTACAAATAGAACCAGGTCCTATTCCAACTTTAACTGCATCTACTCCAGCTTCTATAAGAGCAAGTGCAGCTTCTGCAGTAACTATATTTCCTGCTACAAGTTGAATATCAGGGAAAGCATCTCTTATTTCTTTTACTCTTTTAATAACACCTGCTGAATGTCCATGAGCTGAGTCAACAGTAATTATATCTGCTCCAGCTTTTACTAAAGCAGCAACTCTTTCTAATGTATCATTTCCTACACCAACTGCTGCTCCTACTCTTAATCTTCCATGCTCATCTTTACATGCATTTGGATATTCAACTATTTTATCTATATCTTTTATAGTTATTAATCCTTTTAAGTATCCTTCTTCATCAACTATTGGAAGTTTTTCTATTCTATTAGAAATTAAAATTTCTTTAGCTTCTTCTAATCCTGTTCCTACTGGTGCTGTAATAAGATTTTCTTTTGTCATTACATCAGCAACTTTAGTTTCATAATCTTTTCTATATTTTAAATCTCTGTTTGTTATAATTCCTATTAATTTTCCATCTTCTTCAATTACTGGAAGACCAGATATTTTATATTGTCCCATTAATTCATCTGCATCTGCTAAAGTACAATCTTTAGTTAAAGTAATTGGATCTTTTATCATTCCACTTTCATTTCTTTTAACTTTATCTACTTCTTTAGCTTGTTCTTCTATTGTCATATTTTTATGAATAAATCCTAATCCACCTTGTCTAGCAAGAGCTATTGCAAGATCTGCTTCTGTAACTGTATCCATAGCAGCACTGATAATTGGTACATTTAAAGTTATTTTTTTTGTAAGTTTAGTTTTTAAATTTATATCTTGAGGTAATACATGAGACTCTGCTGGTATTAATAAAACATCATCAAAAGTAATTGCTTCCTTAACAATTTTTCCATTCATTGTATCCATTATTTTTTACTCCTTTTTATCTTTTTTTAATTTTTTTAAATTTTATATATAAAAGATATTATATCATATCTTTCGCACCTATGTCATGTCTAAAAAATAATTTTTCACATGTTATTTTTTCAACATCATTATAGGCTTTTTCTTTTGCTTCTTTAAGAGTATCTCCTTCTGCAACAACAATAAGAACTCTTCCACCATTAGTATAAAGTTTTCCATCTTTCTCTTTTGTTCCCATATGGAAAAGTTGAGATTCCATATCTTCTATTTCAATTTCTGTATCAGAAGTTGAAGAAGCAGGGTATCCTTCAGAAGCTAAAACAACTCCTACTGTTGTTTTTTCTGACCATTCAACTTCACTTTCTTTTCCATCCATTATATCAAGAATAAGTTGTACTAAATCACTTTTCATTCTAGGAAGAATTACTTCTGCTTCTGGATCTCCAAATCTTGCATTAAATTCTATAGTTTTAACACCATCTTTTGTATCCATTATTCCTGCAAAAATAAATCCTGTAAAAGGAAGTCCTTCTTTCTTTAAACCTTCAAGAGTAGGTCTTATAATTTCTTTTACACTAGCATCTATTATTTCTTTTGTTACTCTTCTTACAGGTGAATATACTCCCATTCCTCCTGTATTTGGTCCTTTATCTCCATCAAAAACTCTTTTATGATCTTGTCCTACTTCTAAAGGAATTACTTTATCTTCATGTGCAAGAGCTATAAGAGAAAATTCAAATCCATCTAAATATTCTTCTATTACAACTTTATTATCAGGAATAGCAAAAGCAATTTCAAGAGCTTCAAAAGCTTCTTCTATTTTCATTGCAACTGTTACACCTTTTCCTGCTTTAAGTCCATCTTCTTTTATAACAATAGGGGCTCCATGTTTTTCAACATAAGCTTTTGCTTTGTCAAACTCTGTAAATGTTTCGTATGCTCCTGTTGGGACATTATATTTATTCATAATGTGTTTTGCAAAATCTTTACTACTTTCAAGTCTTGCTACATCTTTTTTTGGTCCAAATATTTTTAATCCTCTTTTTTCAAAAGCATCTGCTGCTCCTAAAGCAAGAGTTGTTTCTGGTCCTACTACTGTTAAATCTATTTTTTCTTTTAAAGCAAAGTCAGCAAGAGCTTCTATATCACTATCTTTTATATCTACATTAATTCCAAATTTTGCTGTTCCTGGATTTCCTGGAGCTACATACACTTTCTCAACAAGAGGACTTTGATTTATTTTCCATGCAAGAGCATGTTCTCTTCCACCTTTTCCAATAACTAATATTTTCATTTAAAATACTCCTTATAATCTTTATGATTAATGTTTAAAGTGTCTCATCTTAGTAAATACCATTGCTATTCCATTAGCATTACATACATCTATTGAAAGTTGATCTTTGATAGAACCACCTGGTTGAATTATAGCTTTTACTCCATGTTTTACTGCTAATTCAACTGTATCAGGCATTGGGAAAAACGCATCTGATGACATATATGAACCTTTTGATTTTTCTCCAGCTTGTTCTAGAGCTATTTTAGCTGCTCCAACTCTATTCATTTGTCCTGCACCAACTCCTAGAGTTTGATTTCCTTTACTTATTACTATTGCATTTGATTTTACATTTTTTACAACTTTCCATCCAAATAGAAGTTCTTCTATATCTTCTTTTGTTGGTTTAGTTTCTGTAACATAAACTAAATCATCAGCAGTTATAGTTCCATAATCTATATCTTGAACTAAAAGTCCATCATTTACTCCCATAACTCTTTTATTATTAACTATTTCTTGATTTATATCAAGAGTCATAAGTCTTATATTTTTCTTAGTCATTAATATTTCAAGAGCTTTATCTGTAAATGCAGGCGCAATTACTATTTCTAAGAAAAGTTTATGAAGTTCTGTTGCTACTACTTCATCAATAGTATCATTTACTGCAACTATTCCTCCAAATATTGAAATTGGATCTGCTGAATAAGCTTTATCCCATGCTTCTTTTAATGTATCTCCAAGTCCAACACCACAAGGATTTGTATGTTTAACTGCTACCACTGCTTTTTTTCCATCTTTAAATTCTCTTAAAATTTCAATAGCTCCATTAGCATCTTGAATATTATTATAAGATAATTCTTTACCATGAAGTTGTTTTGCTCCAGCTATTGAATATCCAACCATTGGACAAGCATAGAATGCAGCTGATTGATGAGGATTTTCTCCATATCTTAAATCTTGAACTTTTTCATAAGTTAAAGTTAATTTTTCAGGATATTCTATTCCTAATTTTTGTGTTAAATATCCAGCTATAAGAGAGTCATAAGCTGCTGTTGTTCTAAATACTTTTGCAGCAAGATACTGTCTAAATTCAAGAGTTGTATCTCCATTTTCTTTTATTTCTGCTATAACTCTTTCATAATCTACTGGATCAACACAAACAGTTACAAACTTATGATTTTTAGCAGCACTTCTTAACATACTAGGTCCACCAATATCTATATTTTCTATAAGTTCTTCGTGTGTTCCACCTTTTTTAAGAGTTTCTTTAAATGGATAAAGATTTACAACAACTAAATCTATTAATTCTATTTTATTTTCAAGTAAATCTTTCATATGTTCTTCATTATCTCTTACACAAAGAAGTCCACCATGAACATTAGGATGAAGTGTTTTTACTCTTCCATCCATCATTTCTGGGAAATGAGTTATTTCAGAAATAGAAAGAGTTTTTAATCCTGCTTCATCAAGAGCTTTTTTAGTTCCTCCTGTTGAAATTATTTCATATCCTAATGCATTTAATTCTTTTGCAAACTCTATTATTCCTGTTTTATCTGAAACACTTATTAATGCTCTTTTCATCTAATTTCTTTCCTCCTCAATTTTTTCACAAAGCTGTTTTAAAACCATTGGATAAATTCTATGTTCAATTTTATGAATTTCTTCTTCTAGTTTTTCTAAAGACCATTCTTTATCAATTATTAATTTTTCTTGATAAATTATTTTTCCAGAATCTACACCTTCATCTACATAATGAATTGTAACTCCTGTTTCTTTTGCTCCTGCTCTATAGGCATCTCCTATTCCATCTTTTCCTGGAAAATTTGGAAGATAAGCAGGATGAATATTTATAATTTTATCTCTATAAGCATTAAGTAATACATTTGATATAATTTTCATATATCCAGCAAGAGCTATAATTTCAATATTATTTTTTCTTAATATTTCAATTATTTTTTCTTCATACTCTTTTTTACTTTCACATTCTTTTAAAGAAACTATATAACATGGTATTCCAAGATTTTCAGCTCTTTTTATTGCATAAGCATTTTTTTTATCTACAATAAGAAGTTCTATTGAACATGGAGAGTGTTTCCACTCTCTGCTCGTTCTTACTAAACTTTCAAAGTTTCCTCCATTACCAGAAGCAAATATTGCTACTCTTACCATACAAGGTCTACTCCTTCACCTTCAACTATTTCTCCAAGAACAACTGGTTTTTCTCCATTAGCTTTTAATACTTCCATAGCTTCATCAACTTTATCTGCATCTAAAACTATCATAAATCCTATACCCATATTGAATACATTATACATATCTTCTTTAGGTACATCTCCTTCTTTTGCTAAGAATTTAAATATTTCAGGAGTATCAATAGCTTTTGTATCTATTTTTGCTTGTAATCCTTCAGGAAGAATTCTTGGTACATTCTCATAGAATCCTCCACCTGTTATGTGACACATTCCATTTACTTCAACTTTTTCAAGTAAAGCTTTTATTGTTTTAACATAAATTCTTGTTGGAGCAAGAAGTGTTTCTCCTAAAGATTTTCCGTTAAATACATCTTTATATCCGTTTAAATCTAATTTTTTATCTTTCATAACTATTTTTCTTACAAGAGAAAATCCATTTGAATGTACTCCAGAAGAAGTAAGTCCTATGATTTTATCTCCTTTTTTAACTTTTGCTCCTGTTATAAGTTTGCTTTTTTCTACAACACCTACACAGAAACCAGCAAGGTCATAATCCCCTACTTCATACATATCAGGCATTTCAGCTGTTTCTCCACCTATAAGTCCACATTCAGAAAGAACACAACCATCAGCAACACCTTTTACAATTTGTTCTATTTGTTCTGGGAAGTTTTTACCTACTGCAACATAATCTAAAAAGAATATTGGCATAGCTCCTTGTACAAGAACATCATTTACACACATAGCAACAACATCTTGTCCTATTGTGTCATGTTTATCCATTTCAAAAGCAAGCATTAACTTTGTTCCAACACCATCTGTTCCACTGATAAGAACTGGCTCTTTATATCCTAAAGATGATAAATCAAACATTCCTCCAAATGCACCTAAACTGTCTATCATACCTTTTACTTTTGTTCTCTCTACATGAGATTTTATTCTTCTTACTGATTCATATCCAGCTTCTAAGTTTACACCTGATTCCATATATTTTTTACTCATCTTTATTTACCTTCCTTTTCTTCTTTAAATTTTTCATCTAAACCAAATAAATATGTTGGATAGTTTTTATCAAAACATGCTGCACAAATATTATCTCCAAGACCTTTTTTAAGTCCATCTACTGATAAAAATGCTAGAGAATCTGCAGCTATATATTCTCTTAATTCTTCAAGACTCATTCTTGCACTTATTAAGTCTTTAAGACTTGAAGTGTCTACCCCATAAAAACATGGAGCTATCATTGCAGGGGAAGCTATTCTTACATGAACTTCTTTAGCTCCTGCTTCTTTTAATAATTTAATTATATATTTGCTTGTAGTTCCTCTTACTATTGAATCATCAACAAGAACAATTTTCTTACCTGATATTACAGATGACATAGGAGAAAGTTTCATTTTTACTCCTCTTTCTCTTTCTTGTTGAGTTGGTTGAATAAATGTTCTTCCTATATAACGATTTTTGATAAGACCTGTTTCATATGGTAATCCTGAACCATCTGCATATCCAACTGCTGCTGATAGAGATGAATCTGGAACACCAATTACTATATCTGCTTCAGGACATGGACTTTCTTCTGCTAATATTCTTCCACATATTCTTCTTGATGTATGAACGTTAAGTCCATTAATTGTACTATCTGGTCTTGAGAAATAAATAAACTCCATTGAACACATCTTATCTTGTGTAGAATTTGTATAAAACATTGATTTTAATCCATCTTGATTTATTTTTATAACCTCTCCAGGTTTTACACTTCTTAAAAATTTTGCTCCTAAAGTTTCAAAAGCAACTGTTTCTGAACTTATTACATATCCATCTCCAAATTGTGCAATTGAAAGAGGATGAAGTCCATTTTTATCTCTTATAGCATAAATGGTATTTCCTGTCATTACTACAAAAGAAAATGCTCCTTCAAGTTTTGAAACTGCTTTTGTAAGTTTTTCTGTGAAAGTTCCTGATTCTTTTTGAATAAGATGGCATAAAATTTCACTATCTGAAGATGATTGGAATATGCTTCCTTCAAATTCAAGTTGCATTCTAAGTTGATCTCCATTTACTATTCTTCCATTATGAGCAACTGAGAAATCTCCTAGGTGTGAACGAACTAAAAGTGGTTGAATATTTTCTATTCCTGGAGCTTTTACATCTCCCATTCTTACATGACCTATTGCCATATTTCCTTTTAATTGAGAAATATTTTCACTATTAAATACTTCTATTACAAGACCTCTTCCTCTATATCTTGAAATATAACCATTGTCAGAAGTTGCTATTCCTGCCCCTTGTTGTCCTCTGTGTTGTAAAGAATGTAATCCATAATATGTAAGCTGAGCTGCATTCTCAACATTATAAATTGCAAACACTCCACATTCTTCGTGGATTTCATCTAATATATAATCAAATTCTCTCATTTTATTTTGTCCTCTTCCTTTTTATACGACTTGTAATACTAAAATTTATAAAATCTAAATACAATGCCTTCTCATTTGAAATATTCTTAATTTATTTTTTAAAGAAATTTACTCCATTTTGGAAGATATCTTGCATCTTTTCACCATAAATATTTTTAAATGTTCCGTCTTCATAACGTTCTGAGTGTCCCATTTTTCCAAGTATTTGTCCATCTTTCGATGTTATTCCTTCAATAGCATAATATGAACCATTTAAGTTATACTCTCCGTCCATTGTAGGTTCTCCATCAAGATTGCAATATTGAGTTGCTACTTGTCCATTTTCAAATAGTTCTTTTGCAAACTCTTCACTTACTACAAATTTTCCTTCTCCATGCGAAAGTGTCATTGAATGTATATCTCCTATTTCAAAAGATGAAAGCCAAGGTGATGAATTAGATGCTATTCTTGTTGTTGCTATTCTTGATATATGGCGGTTTATATCATTTCTAAATAATGTAGGAGAATTTTCATTTAATTTATCCATATCTCCGTATGGTAATAATCCAGATTTTATTAAAGCTTGGAATCCATTACAAATGCCTAACATTAATCCTTCTTTTGATAAAAATTCTTTTATTGCTGATTTTACTTTTGGATTTTGTAATATATTTGTTATAAATTTACCAGAACCATCTGGCTCGTCTCCTGCACTAAATCCTCCTGGTAGAGCAACTATTTGTGCTTCTCTAATTTTTTTGCTAAGTTCTTCTATTGATGCTTCCATATCTTTAACTGTTAAGTTATTTATAACAAATATTTCTGATTTTCCTCCAGCTCTCTCAAATGCTTTTGCTGTATCATATTCTGAATTTGTTCCTGGGAAAGCTAACACTAGAACTTTTGGTACATCATATAAAACTGAAGCTTTTTGTTTCATATTTCCTTTTTTCTCTGTTGGAGTAAATACTTTTTTATCCTCTGCTCCTGTATTATAAGGATAAATTTTTGCATATCTTTCTTCCCAATCAATTAATGCTTCATCTATATTAATTACTGCATCATTTACTCTTATCTCTTTTGTATCTTCTACTGTTCCTAAAAGAGTTCCAAATGATAATTTTTCTTTAGATTCAACAACTATTGCTCCAGGCATTAAATCAAATAACTCTACATCTGTATCAATATTTATTCCTAATTTATTACCAAATGTCATTTTCATTAATGCTTCTGCTACTCCACCAAATTTTACAACTGAAGCTGATACTATATTATTAGAAAGCATTTCTTTTCTTACATTATTAAATACTGCCTTCACTGTATCATATTTTGGTGTGAAATCTTCATTATATTCAGGTTTTACTAAATAAATGTAATTTCCTGATGTTTTAAATTCAGAAGAAACTATATTTTGAGTTTTCTCTGTTGTAACAGCAAAAGAGATTAATGTAGGTGGAACATCTATATCTTTAAATGTACCACTCATACTATCTTTTCCTCCAATAGCAGGTGTTTCAAATTCAACTTGTGCTTCTAATGCTCCAAGAAGTGCCATAAATGGTTTTCCCCATCTTGAAGATTCTTTTCCTAATCTTTCAAAATATTCTTGGAAAGTAAGTCTTGCTTTCTTATAATCTGCCCCAACAGCTGTAAGTCTTGCAAGTGATTCTATAACTGCATAAATTGCTCCTAAATATGGAGATTTTTCTGAAATATAAGGATTAAATCCATAAGTCATAACTGAAGCTGTATTTGTAAATCCAAATGTAGGAAACTTTTGAACACTTCCTTCACTCTCTGTTAATTGATATTTTCCTCCGTATGGCATAAGAACTGTTGAACGTCCTACTGTTGAGTCAAACATTTCAACCATTCCTCTTTGAGAAGCAACATTCATATCTTTTAAAGTTTTTACTAATTTTTCTTCAGTTGTTCCTACTTTATCAGATTTAAACATCTCTTGTTTTACAGGAGCTATAACTTTTACATCTTGTTCTTGTCTAACTCCATTTGTATCTAAGAAACTTCTTGCTATATCAACTATTGTTTCTCCTTTAAACTTAATTACAAGATTTTCTTTTTCAGTTACCTTTGCTACTAATCTTGTTTCAAGATTTTCTTCTTTCATTAATGCTTCAAATTTTTCTTTATTTTCTGGTGCAATAACTACTGCCATTCTTTCTTGTGATTCACTTATTGCAAGTTCTGTTCCACTAAGTCCAAGATATTTTACTGAAACCATATCAAGATTTACTTCTATTCCTCTTGCAAGTTCTCCAATTGCTACTGAAACTCCTCCAGCACCAAAGTCATTTGATTTTTTAATAAGTTTTGTAACTTCTGAATTTCTAAATGCTCTTTGAATTTTTCTTTCTATTGGTGCATTACCTTTTTGAACTTCTGAAGAACATTTAGTAAGTGATGAATCGTTATGCTCTTTAGATGATCCTGTAGCTCCTCCAACTCCATCTCTTCCTGTTTTTCCTCCAAGAACTATTACTAAATCTCCTGGTTTTGGTTCTTCTCTTAATACATATTCTTTTTTAACTGCTCCAACTACTGCTCCAACTTCCATTCTTTTAGCTTTATATCCATTATGATATATTTCTCTTACAAATGTAGTTGCAAGACCAATTTGGTTTCCATAAGAAGCATATCCATGAGCTGCTCCTTTAGAAATTCTTACTTGAGGTAATTTATTTGGAAGTGTATCTTCTAATTTTTCACATATATCTCCAGCACCTGTTATTCTCATTGCTTGATATACATATGCTCTTCCTGATAGAGGGTCTCTTATTGCTCCTCCTATACAAGTACTTGCTCCTCCAAATGGTTCAATTTCTGTTGGATGGTTATGAGTTTCGTTTTTAAACATTAAAAGCCATCTTTCAGTTTTTCCATCAACATCAATATCAACTTCTACACTACAAGCATTTATTTCATCAGTAACTTCCATATCATCAAGTTTACCGATTTTTCTCATATATTTTCCACCAAGTGTTCCCATATCCATAAGAGTCATTGGTTTTTTATTTCCATGAACTTTTGTTCTTAATTCAAGATATTTTTCATATGCTCTTTGAATAGCTTCTGTCATTTCACCTTTTTCAATTGTTACACTTTTTAAGAAAGTTTCAAATGTTGTATGTCTACAGTGATCTGACCAATAAGTATCAAGAACTTTTATTTCAGTTTCAGTAGGGTCTCTATCTTCTTCTACAAAATATTTTTGAATATGCTCTAAATCATCAGCTGTCATTGCAAGTCCATTATCACTTACAAATTTTTCAAGTTCAACTCTTGAAAGTTTTCTAAATCCATCAAGAACTGGAACTTGTTCTACTGTTACATCTTCATTATTTTCTAAAACTGTTAAATCTTTTTCTCTAGTTTCAACAGGATTTATTAAATATTTTTTAATTTTCTCTAAGTCTTTTACTTCTCCATAGAATATAATTACTCTACCACTTTTTATAGTAACATTATCTTTACTGTTTAAAAGTGCAAGACATTGTTCTGCTGAGTCAGCTCTTTGATCATATTGTCCAGGAAGATTTTCTATTGCAACATAAGTTTTCCCTTCTAAATCAATTTCATCATAAACATTATCTGTAACAGGTTCTGATAAAACTTTAGTTTTTAAAAGTTTTATATCCTCTTCATCACAATTAAAGATATCATAAACATTATATAACTCTGCTTTTGTAAGACCTGTTTCATATAAGTTTTCTTTAATTTCATTTAAAATTGAATTTCCTTCAACCTGAAATCCTTGCTTTTTAGAAACAAAAATTCTTTTATTCATTTTTCCTCCATATTATTAAAAATTTAATTTTATTATTTCCTATCTCTAAATTTTACTTAGCAAGTTCTTCTGCTCTTTTTATTAAAACTTCTAAGTCATCACCTGTCATATTAAGGTGTCCCATTTTTCTATCTACTTTAGCTTCCCCTTTACCATACATGTAAAGTTTTTCATTTTCTTTAAGTTCTGCTTTTTCTATTCTTTCAACATCTTGTCCTAATATATTAAGCATTACACTTTTCTTAATAAGTTTTGGATCTTCTAAATGTTTTCCACATATTCCCTCTATTTGTAAATCAAATTGTGATTTGTCACATCCATCCATTGTATAATGAGCACTATTATGTGGTCTTGGTGCCATTTCATTTACATAGATTTCTCCATCTTTTCCATAAAAATATTCAATTGCAAGAGGTCCTACAAAATCCAAACCTTTTATTATTTTCTTTGTTATATCTTTTACTTTTTCTTGAACATCTTTATCAATTCTAGCAGGTGCTATTGTTATATGAAGTATTCCATTTTTATGAATATTTTCAACTACAGGAAATACTCCAACTGAACCATCTGTACTTTTTACTGCTATACATGAAAGTTCACATTTAAAATCTACCATTTTTTCTAAAATATATTCTTTATTTTCTAAAGTTTCAGATACTTTTTTAAAGTCTTCTTCACTTCTTAAAACCCATTGTCCTTTTCCATCATATCCTCCCATAGAAGTTTTTAATATTGATGGATATCCTATTTTCTTTATAGCTTTTTCAAAACTTTCTTTATCTAAAACTTGTTCAAAATCTGCTGTTTTAATTCCAAGTTTATTTATGCTACTTTTTTCTCTAAATCTATGTTGACTTATATATAAAGGTCTTCTTCCTTGAGGAATATAACCTCCATTTTCTTCTAATATATCTATTGCTTCTGAAGGTACATTTTCAAATTCATAAGTAACTACACTTGAATTTTTTGCAATATAGATAAGACTTTCTTTATCATCATAAGGTTTTGCAAGATGTAAATCTGCTTCTAAAGCTGCACAAGCTGATTTTGAAGGTTCTAATGCCATTGTTTTATAGCCTTGTTTTTTAGCACTTTCACAAAGCATTTTTCCAAGCTGTCCTCCCCCAAGAACTGCTATACAATTTCCTTTTTCTATAAGCATTATGCCTCAACCTCACTTGTTTTTAATACTTCGTCTCTTTGTTCTTCTCTAAATTTTTCAAGTTTAGTTGCTACTTCTTCATCCATAAGAGCTATTATTTCACTTGCAAGTATTCCTGCATTTTTAGCTCCAGAATTTCCTATCGCTACTGTTCCAACAGGAATTCCTCCTGGCATTTGAACTATTGATAAAAGAGAATCAAGTCCACTTAATGCTTTTGATTGAACAGGTACTCCGATTACTGGAAGTGGTGTAAGACTTGATATCATTCCAGGAAGATGAGCTGCTCCACCTGCTCCTGCTATTATTACTTTAATTCCTCTTTCTTTTGCTGATTTTGCATATTCAAACATAAGTTCTGGTGTTCTATGAGCTGATACTATTTTAACTTCATATTCCACTCCAAATCTTTTTAACATTTCAATAGCATTTTCCATTGTAGGAAGATCTGATCTACTTCCCATAATAACTCCAACTTTTGCCATTCTTTCCCTCCAAGCTTTATTTAAAAATTTTATAAAACATTTTTTGATATAAATAAAAAAGCACACTATGAAAGATGGATAGTTTTACTATCCATACTTTTACAGTGTGCACACTTATTCCTTATATATTTATATTTTTCTATATTAATTAACCCAATTAAATTTGTTTTACTAAAATTGTTGCTTAGTGTCTTTTTACTGCTATAAAAAACAAAACACATTGTCCCTCTGTCTCCTCATTACCATATTATAAAGAACGAAAAATTAACCCAATTTTTCTTGAAGCAACATAGTTACAACAAAGTCATAGTATTTTTGTTTACATTATTTCTCAGTTATATCTTTGATGCTTATAGTCTGCTAATTTAAGGTTTGCAGGTAGAAACTTGTCGTCCATATTACGACTATTATATAAGCGATTATTTATTTGTCTTTATGTTCTTAGAATAACACATTTATTAAAATATTTCAACTTTTTCATTTTCAAAAATGTAAAGTTTTATAACATTTTTATTTTTTATAATTTTTTCATTCCTTTTTGTCTTGTTATAAAACATTTTTATTACTTTATATCATCACATTTTTATAAAATTTTTAATAATTTTTTATTTTTTTAATTATTAACCATAAATTTGCCACATAATTTTGTTACAATTACTTGCAAAATTTTTAGAAATTCTCATTTATTTCTGTTTTTTATGAAAAAAAATTGTATAATAATTTATATAAAAAATCTTACTTATTAAGGAGTAAAAATGCTTAACAGAAAAGAAAAAACAATTCTTATTATATCATTTGGTATTATTATTCTGGGTGGTGTAACTTGTGCAAATAAAAATAAATTAGTTGATAATATTTCTTCTAATCATATTTTAAGTACTATTTATAAAAAAAATAATTACAGAAAAATTAAAAATGAAATTTATAGAAAAATCAGTGATAAAGATTTTCGTGAAATCATTGATGATTTTTCATTTGAAAAATTAGAAGTTACAAATGATATTTTAAAAGAAAATTCTCTTGTTGTTTCTATTAATAGTGATAACAAAAAAGAATATTTTAAAAATCTAATAGCAGAAAATGAAAATTATGATAAAGCTAAAAATACATATAAAGTTTTAAATTCTTTTAATGCTCTTGAAACTATTTCTCCAGAATTTTCTACTTATATAAAAGAAAATTTTGGATATGTTAAAAAAGATTTTGATATAAATAAACTAAAAGAAATTCCAAATAATATTCTTCAGAAAGATAAAATTGTAAAATTAACTTTAAATGAAAAATTAAAAAATATTATAAAAAATCTTTCTTTTGAAAATATTAATACTTTTAACTCTATTATAGATAAAAATCCTTCTTTTATAAAAATTCTTGAAAAGCCATTTAAAAAAGATGAAAAAGATAATTTTGATTTAATTGGTTTAGATGAAAAATATTTTTCTCAAGAACTTAATTTTGAAAATATGAAAAATATCTATAACATAAGTAAAGATATCGCTACTCTCGGAAATATGAATGATAGTTTAAAAGATTTCTTTAGAACAAACCTTTCTTATTTTGATTATAATAAAATTGCAAATTATGGTGGACTTTATCTTTCTGATAGAAAAAATGAAATTGAAATTAATAAAGAATATTCATTACAAAACTATACTTTTGAAAATCCATATATAAAAATAAATCCATATAACAGAACTCCACTTGGAGCATTAATAAACTTTAATACTGAATATAAAGAAAATCCTATTAAAGTTACTATTAAAGGAATTGATGGTGATTCAAATTATAGTTATATCTTAAATCAAAAATCAGAGCAGGGAATTCCTATTATTGCTCTTTATCCAAATACTGATAATAAAGTTAATATCCAAATACTTTCAAAAAATAAAAATACAGTTCTTCAAGAAAAAACACTTTCTATAAAAACTGAAATTCTTAATGAAAAACTTCCTATTGTAGTTATAGAAAAAGATTATGAAAAATTTCTTCATGGAATTACTGAACCTGGAATGAATACTGCATCTTTTATTACTGAAGAAATTTCTCTTCCTTTTATTTTTGATAATTATGGAAAAATAAGATATGTTTTTAATTGTGATAAAAGCATGGGAAAAGTTATATTAAGAAAAGATCAAAATGATGGTTGGATTCTTGATAACGGAAAAACTGTTATTAAAACTGATTATCTTGGAAAAGTAAGTGGAGATAAAATTGAAGTTAAAGAATATGAAGAATTACAAATAGACGAAGATCTTACAAAAGGATATACAGTAAATCATATTCAATATCTCCCTAAAAAAAATAATCTTCTTATTGTTTATGGCTTTAGTAATACAACATATTCAAGTGCTGTTTTCTCTGAGGTTAATAGAGAATCAAGAGAAGAATATTTTAAAGCAAGAATTTATTTCAAAAAAAGTAAAATAGAAGAAAATAATATTATCTTCGGAGAAAGAACTATAATTTCTCCTAAAAATATATAAGGTGAGAATAAAACATGAATAATAAAAACAGTAATTTAAAAATAGTATACATATTACTTCTTAGTATTTTTT
>SAMEA104404100__coassemble_1120_pt1 | contig 25541 bp, 25 predicted proteins | sample SAMEA104404100__metabat2_low_PE_012 | metagenome-assembled genome bin SAMEA104404100 (sample SAMEA104404100) | Balaenoptera acutorostrata
AAAAAAGCATAGGATTTATAATTGCTATTGCAGCTTTTTCTGGAGCAACCATTGCAAGTCTTCTTGGTATAAGATCTGCAAATTCAATAAAAAGACTTGTAATAAAAGCAAATGAAATAAGAGAACAAATTGTATCTGCTCTATTAGAAGAAAGAGCAAACCATGAAATAATAGCAGGTTTTATAAATGGAGCAAGAATATTCTCTCCAACAATCCCCCCAAGGATAGCAAGGGCATTTGTTCCTATTTGAACTGCTGCAAAAAAGTTTCCTGAAGTTTCTTGTACCTCTAATACTTTTTCAGCTTTTTTATCTCCTTTTTCTTTCATTGTTTGAAGTTTTATTTTTCTTGCAGAAGCAAGAGATATTTCACTTATTGCTAAGAAGACTCCTAAAATAATAAGTAGTATTATTAAAAATATTCTTAAAAAAATATCAGTTTCATAATTTGGCATAATATTCCTCCTAATATAAATAAAAATAAAGAGATTTTATAATTAGGTTCAATTTAAAAATCAAATTAACTATCATATTATATAATTTTTAAAATTAAAAGACAAATATTTGATAGAGAGGATATAATAAAAAAGACTGTATTTTAACAAATAACAGTCTTTCATAATAAATTTAACTAGCCATAGTTCTCATTTCTCTATTTAATTTTGTAGTGTAAATATTTGAAAGTTCTCCTTCAGTGATATCTCTACTTTTAACATCTAAAATCACTTTACCTTTATCAAGCATTATTATTCTATCAGAGTATTTTATAGCATCTCTTAGATTATGTGAAATCATCATAGCTGTAATTTTTTGCTTATCAATAAGTTGTTTTGTTTTTAGCATTATCATCTTTGATGTTTTAGGATCAAGAGCAGCAGTATGTTCATCAAGAAGAAGTAATTCAGGCTTTTTTAATGTTGCCATTATAAGAGAAAGAGCTTGTTTTTGTCCTCCTGAAAGAAATTTTACTTTTGTATTTAATTTATTTTCAAGTCCTAAATCAAGTTCTTTTAAAAGTTCAATAAAATTATTTACATTTTCTTTTTTTATAAGTTTTCTAAGAGAAAATTTTTCACTTTTTTTAGATGCAAGAAAAAGATTTTCTAAAATTGTAAGAGAAGGAGAAACTCCTTTTGAAGGATCTTGATGAACTTTTGCTATTTTAATAGCTCTTTCTTCCTCTTTCATACTACTTATATCAGTATTTCCTAAAATAATATTTCCATCATTGTTTTTAAGAGAACCACTAATGATATTAAAAAGAGTACTTTTTCCACAACCATTAGAACCAAGAATAGCTACAAATTCACTTTCTTTTATTTTAAGATTAAAATCATCAAAAATATTTATTTCATTTTCAGTACCTTCATTAAAAACTTTTTTTAAATTTTTTATAGTTAACATATTAATTACCCCTTTTTATATTTTTTAAATTCAAAAATGAAAAATTATTGTATCCTATAAAGATAATTACGATAATAGCACTTATAGCTTTTAAGTCTGTGGGTGCAAAACCTAAATCAATTGCAAGTCCTCCAATAAGTTTGTAACTTATTGCTCCTAAAATAGCTCTTGTAGTTCCTTTTAATCTGTTTGATTTTTTTAAAATAGTATCTCCTATTATTATTGAAGCAAGAGCAGAAATAATGATTGAAGTTCCCATATTTATATCTGAAAATCCTTGTGATTGAGCCATTAAAGCTCCACTTATAGAAACAATACCATTTGACAAGATAAGACCTAAAAGTTTAAATTTATCACAATTAACTCCAAGAGATTTAACAAGAGTTTCATTATCTCCTGTTGCTATTAGAAGGTATCCCATTTCTGTTTTTAAAAATAAATCCATAAATATTTTTATTATTAAAACTATAACTATAAGAACAAAGATATTATTTCCATAATCAAATACAGAACCATTATTGTAAAGAGGAATATTTGCTTTTCCATTTATTCTAAGATTTACAGAATAAAGTATAGTCATTGTAAGTATTCCTGCAAGAAGAGAAGCTATTCTCATCTTAATATGAAGAAAATATGTTATAGCTCCTGTAAGTGAACCAAATACGAATGCAAGAATTGTACTTAGAATAGGATTTACTTCAATAGTTATAAATTTTGCAAATATAAATGCACCTAGAGGAAATGTTCCTTCAACTGACATATCTGGAAAATCTAGTATTTTGTATGTTATAAAAACTCCAATTGCAAGTATTGAAAATATAAGTCCTTGTTCAATAGATGTAGTAATAAGTGAATTCATAATTAAGCTCCTTATATTAGTAAATTTTATTTTATAAAAATAGCTCCTTCAAAAGCTGGATTATTTTTATCTAATTTTAATTTTTTCATTGTATTTTCATTAACAATTTTAGTTGTATTTTTTAAACTTTCAACTGGAATATCTTTTGGAGAAATTTTATCAACAAGAATTTTCTTTGCCATAATTCCTGTTTGTTTTCCAAGTTCATAGTAGCTAAGTCCATCTGTCATAAGAAGTCCATTTTTAACAGGTCCTTCTTCACCAGCTATTGAGGGTATTTTTCTTTCAGTAGTTAATTTTGCTATAAGTCCTGCAGATGATGCAACGATATTATCAGTTATTGCATAGAAAGCATCTACTTTTGAAGCAAGAGAATTTATAGCTTGTGGAATATCATTTATATTATTTACTCCAACAGTAACAATTTCTAATCCAAGTTGTTTAGCAATTTCTTTAGCTTGTGCAATTTGGATTTCAGAATTAGATTCGCTTGTATTGTATACAATTCCAATTTTTTTAATACTTGAATCTAATTTATTGAAAAGAGTAAATTGTTTATCCATTGGACTGGCATCAGTTGTTCCTGTTACATTTTTACCAACATTTTCCATTGAGTCAACAAGTTGTGAGTGTACAGGATTTGTAACTGCACTAAAAAGAACAGGTATAGTACTTGTTGCTTGTTTAGCAGTTTGAGCAGATATAGTTGCTATTCCAAAAATTAAATCAACTTTATCAGCTACAAATTTTTGTGAAATAATTCCTGCAACTCCTGTATCTCCTTGAGCATTTTTATAAACTATTTCAGTATCTACTTTTTGATTTTTAAGTTCATCTTCAAATCCTTGTCTTACAGCATCAAGAGCAGGGTGTTCTGCAAACTGGCTTATTCCTATTACAAATTTTTCATCTGCTTTTAAGATAGAGCATTTTGTAAAAAATACACTAAACATTAAAAACATCATTGACATAATTTTTGTAATTCCTTTTTTTAAACTTCTGGTTTTCATTTCTTTCATCTCCTTTAGTTTAAAAATAAAAAAGCCTTTTTACAAATTGTAAAAAGGCGGTTATATATAAATAGATACAGTACACCTAAACTTACTGTACTGTAATAATTATTATATTATTTTTCCTACTATTCTACAATTCTACAAGATTTTTTACTTTTAAAACTTCTACTATTCTACATTTCCATCTAAATATGGATCTACTGTTAGAGCGATTATATACCAATCATATTTCTTTGTCAATTAAAATTTAAAAAATTATTCTTCATCGTCAACAGGGATAGCTCTATGTCCAAGACCTATTACAACATCATCAAGACGAAACATTCCTATTGTTAGAAAAATACAGATAGAAAGATGCTCTCTACATCTCGCTATTCCTATTTTTCCTCCCACATTAAATCCAGCAGCTTTATCCATAACTTGTGCAATAGCTTCTCTAGTTGCTCCAGTTATAGCTCCATCATAAACATGGGAATCTTTAACTATTCCATTTCTTTTTGAAGCTACCATTGTTCTTTCAAGAATTTTTGAGATAGATTGAATAATATCTCCTCCAATATCAACAGCAGCACTTTTAATTCCATTTTTTTTGTATGAATCTTTTAAGACAGCTTCTTCTTCACGAGTTGACATGGCAAGCATTATGGCAGCTCTTGCAATATCTTTACTTTTATATTCCATATATTTCCTCCAAATATAATTTTGGTTATTTATTTTATACTGTAATATTTGAATGTTGTCAAATATAAATTATTTAATAAAAATTAATCATGTGACAAAATGTCATATTTAGGTATAGAAAATGAGATCATTAATTTTACACACTTATATTTATATATTATTATATAGATTTTAATATATAAGATTAATATTAGTGAGGTCATTTTGTCTAGAGTGAAAGTTATAAAATGGCTAGGGGTTTTAACTAATTTAACCATTACCTCTTTCCAAAAAGAATAATCAAATTACAAATTGTCATTAAGAAATTATAAAGTTTTTGAATTATCAGTGTAGTTTTCAATGTTATAGGGATCTAATTCTTTATATTTTTCAGTTAAAGTAATATACATATATGTTCCAGCAACTCCTTTTCTATTTGTCTTTATTATTTTATGAAGAAATCCTTTTTCTACAAGTTCATTAATTTTTCTTATAACTGTTTTTTCACTTCCAAGTAGAGGAAATTCTTGAATGAGATAACCATAAGTAATCCAAATATAATAAGTATTATTATAAATAATATATTTATTTTTTTTGAGAATAGCAGAATATAAATCGGCAATAAAACGAAGAACAGTAGCTCCTTTTAAATCAATTCCATTTTCAATAAGTCTTTTTTGACTATAACCTAAAAAAGTAAACTTCATTTTTCCCTCCTTAATAAATAAATTAAAAGTTTTATTGAATAAATAATACCATGTAATTTATAGATTTATTCTTTACAAAATGTACTCAAAGGACAAAAAATAAAAAAATTTTTATAAAAATAAAAATAGGTTATTACTGGAATATAGAAAAAATGTTAAATACTACTTAAAAATGATAACTTTAATGACATCTAAAAGGATTTGTGATAAAATATATTATAATTTAATAAGTGTGACTAAAAAACGGGAGATGTAAAATGGAGAAAATAAAAATACAAACTGAGTATATAAAATTAGACCAGTTTCTAAAATGGACAGGAGTTGCAGAGAGTGGAGTACATGCTAAAGATATGATTTTAGCAGGTGAAGTAAAAGTAAATGGTGAAGTTGAAGAGAGAAGAGGAAAAAAACTTCATGTTGGAGATATAGTAAAGGTAGCAGGAAAAGAGTTTGAAGTAGAATAATTGAGGTGGAAACTTGAAAATCTTAGAGATAAATTATATAAATTTCAGAAACTTATCAGATAGAAATATAAAATTTTCTCCTAAGATAAATTTATTCCTGGGAAAAAATGGACAGGGAAAGACAAGTATAATAGAAGCAGTATATTTTGGTGCAACAGGAAAGAGTTTTCGTACTTCTAAAAATGCAGATCTCATAAAATATGGAAAATTAAAAACAGGTTGCTTTATGGAGTATGAAGATAGATTAAATGATAAAAATATATCGGTTAAGATAGATAGTAGTAAAAAAGAATATCGACTTAATAAGAAAAGAATACCTTATGATGAATATTATGGAAAAGTAAATGTTGTATCATTTATTCCAGAAGATATTGAATTAATATTAGGTTCACCTAGTGTTAGAAGAAAGTTTTTTGACAGTGAAATAGCACAGAGTAGCCAAGAATATTTTCAAAACTTAAAACAATATACAAAACTTTTGAAAATCAGAAATAAATATTTGAAAAATAGAGAATATAAAGACCCAATATTTTCTATATATGAAGATGAATTTATAAAATATGGAGCTAAAGTTATAAAAAAAAGATTAGAGTATGTAAAAAATATCTCTATTATATTAAATCTTAATTATAGAAAGCTTTTTGATAGTCAAAAAGAGTTAAATCTTGTATATAATTCTGAAATGGGAGATATAAGAAAATTTACTCTTGTGGAGCTAGAGAATAAATTGAGAGAAGATATAAAAAAAGAATTTTCAAAAGAATTAAAATATGGTTATTCTATGGTAGGTCCTCAAAAAGATGACTTCCTTTTTCTTTTAGATGGAAGAGAAGCAAAATCATTTTCTTCCCAAGGGGAAAAGAAGTCAATTATTTTTTCATTAAAACTTTCTGAAATAGATATGGTTTTAAAGGAAAAAAGAGAAAATCCTGTGTTTCTTATAGATGATGTATCTTCATATTTTGACTCTATAAGAAAAGAGAGTATAATAAATTATCTAAATAAAAGGGATATACAGGTCATAATAACTTCAACAGACCTCTTAAATATAGAATCTAAAAACTTTTTTGTAGAAAAAGGTGAGGTTTATGAACGAGATAATTAGTGTAAAAAAAATGATAGAAGAAGCAGTTTCAAAAAGTACAACCCTTCGTATTTCTATTATTAAAGGAGCATGGCCGTCTATTGCAGAAGAACTTAATTTAAAGTCAGAACCTCTTGGAATAAAAGATGGAATATTATACACAGCAGTTGAAAATTCAATTTGTCTTCATGCTATGAGTATGAGAAAAGATAAATACATAGAAAAGATTAACAGACTTCTAAAAGGGGAGTATGTTGTTGATATAAAATATAGAGTAAGAAAAATAGATTTAGAAGTAAAACTTGAAAGAGGAGAAAGTCTTAAAGTTCCAGAAGAGAAAAAAGAAAAAATTATGGAATATAAGACAAAGGATATGTCAGTTGAGGAGAGTATAAAATATCTTTCTGTTCTTTCAAAAAAAAGAGAAAGCTTTCTTCTTGAAAATGGGTATAAAAAATGTAGTAAATGTGGAAGAATATTTTTGGGAAAAGAAAAATTATGCTCAAAATGTAGAGGAGAAAAAGAAGTTCTTACTATAAATAGGTATTAAAAAATTGAATTTAGAATAAATTTTAAGATTTTTAAAGTGAAAATCTTATCTTATAAATTTTAAAGAAGAATATTTTTGGAGGGTATGTAAAAGAATGAGTAATAATTATCAAGCAGAAAACATAACGGTCTTAGAAGGACTTGAAGCAGTTAGAAAAAGACCAGGAATGTATATTGGAACAACATCAGAAAGAGGACTTCATCATCTTGTGTGGGAGATAGTGGATAACTCTATTGACGAAGCACTTGCTGGATACTGTAACAAAATAATGGTTAACGTACTTCCAGATAATATAATAGAAGTAATAGATAACGGTAGAGGAATTCCTACAGGAATACACCCTAAATATGGAAAATCAGCTCTTGAAATAGTTCTTACAGTTCTTCATGCTGGTGGAAAATTTGAAAATGATAACTATAAGGTTTCTGGAGGACTTCATGGAGTTGGAATATCAGTAGTTAATGCTCTTTCTGAATGGCTTGAAGTTGAAGTAAATAGGGATGGAAAAATTTGGTATCAAAAATATAATAGAGGGGTATCAATTGAACCTGTAAAAACAATAGGAGAAACAACAGTTACAGGAACAAAAGTAAGATTTAAAGCTGACTATAAAATTTTTGAAACTCTTGTATATAGTTTTGAAACTCTTGATACAAGATTAAAAGAACTTGCATATTTAAATAAAGGGCTTAGAATAATTTTAACAGATAAAAGAAAAAGTCCAGAAGTTGTAGCAGATTTAAAATTTGATGGTGGAATTATTGACTATATAAAAGATATAGAAAAAGATAATACAGCTTTAATAAAAGAACCTATTTATATGTCTGGAGAATCAGACGGAATAGTTGTTGAGGCTGTTTTAATTTATAATACTAATCAAAGAGAAAGTGTTTATTCATTTGTAAACAATATCCATACTCATGAGGGTGGAACTCACGTAAGTGGGTTTAGAACAGCTCTTACAAGAGTTATAAATGATGTAGGTAAGGCTCAAGGATTTTTAAAAGATAAAGATGGAAAACTTCAAGGTTCTGACATAAGAGAGGGACTTTCAGCAATTGTGTCAATAAAAATTGCTCAACCTCAATTTGAAGGACAAACAAAAACTAAATTAGGAAACTCTGAAGTAACTGGAATAGTATCAAATATAGTTGGAACACAATTAAAAATGTTCTTAGAGGATACTCCAAATGATACAAAAATAATAATAGATAAAGTATTAAATTCAAAAAGAGCAAGAGAAGCTGCTCAAAAAGCAAGAGAACTTGTATTAAGAAAATCAGCTCTTGAAGTTGGATCACTTCCAGGAAAATTAGCTGATTGTTCTTCAAAAAATCCAGATGAATGTGAGATTTATATAGTTGAGGGAGATTCAGCAGGTGGATCAGCAAAACAAGGAAGAGATAGAAGATTCCAGGCAATACTTCCATTAAGAGGTAAAATTTTAAACGTAGAGAAAGCAGGACTTCATAAAGCACTTGAAAATGCAGAAATAAGAGCAATGATAACAGCTTTTGGAGCAGGAATGGGAGAAAATTTTGATATATCTAAATTAAGATATGCAAAAATAATTTTGATGACAGATGCCGATGTTGATGGAGCACACATTAGAACTCTTCTATTAACATTCTTCTATAGATATATGGTTGAACTTTTACATAATGGAAATATTTATATAGCACAACCACCTTTATATAAAATAACAACAGGAAAATCAGTTCAATATGCATATGATGATAAACAACTTAAATTTATAGTTGAAAATTTTGAAAGAGAAAATAAAAGATATGCTCTTCAAAGATATAAAGGACTAGGGGAAATGAACCCTGAACAACTTTGGGAAACAACAATGGATCCTGATACAAGAACTTTCTATCAGGTAAAAGTTGATGATGCTAGAGAAGCTGATATGATATTTGATAAACTTATGGGAGATAAAGTTGAACCTAGAAGACAGTTTATCGAAGAAGGAGCAGAATTTGTTAAAAACTTGGATATATAATTATTAATGAATTATAAATAAAAATCACATTAATAATATATATTGTCGGGAGGAAATAAAAGAATGTCTAATGTAATTAACAGATACATAGAAGAGGAAATGAAACAATCTTATTTGGATTATTCTATGAGTGTTATTGTAAGTAGAGCACTTCCAGATGTAAGAGATGGTCTAAAGCCTGTTCACAGAAGAATATTATTTGCCATGAATGAAATGGGAATGACTTATGATAAAGCGTTTAAAAAATCTGCAAGAATCGTAGGGGAAGTACTAGGTAAGTATCACCCACATGGAGATTCAGCAGTTTATAATACAATGGTAAGAATGGCACAGGAGTTTAACTACAGATATGAACTTGTTGATGGTCATGGAAACTTTGGTTCTATTGACGGAGATTCAGCAGCTGCTATGAGATATACAGAAGCAAGAATGAAAAAAATAACAGGAGAACTTTTAGAAGATATTGATAAAGATACAATAGATTTTAGAAAAAACTTTGATGACTCTCTTGATGAACCAGTTGTACTTCCTGCAAAATTACCAAATTTATTATTAAATGGTTCTACAGGAATTGCAGTAGGAATGGCAACAAATATTCCACCTCATAACTTAGGAGAACTTGTTGACGGAATACTTGCTCTTATAGAAAACAGAGATATAACAACAGATGAACTTATGGAATATATTCCAGGTCCAGATTTCCCAACAGGTGGAATAATAGATGGAATAAAAGGAATAAGAGAAGCTTATACAACAGGAAGAGGAAGAATAAGAGTAAGAGGAAGAATAGAAATTGAAGAATCTAAAACAGGAAGAGTAGCTCTTGTAGTAAAAGAAATTCCTTATCAACTTAATAAAGCAGCTCTTATTGAAAAAATTGCAGCTCTTGTAAAAGAAAAAAAACTTACAGGAATTTCTGATTTGAGAGATGAATCAGATAGAGAAGGAATAAGAATTGTTATAGAATTAAAAAGAGGAGAAGAACCAGAGTTAGTTCTTAATAAATTATATAAATATACAGATCTTCAAAGTACATTTGGTATAATAATGCTTGCTCTTGTAAATAATATTCCTAAAGTTTTAAATCTAAAACAAGTTTTAGAAGAGTATTTAAAACATAGATTTGAAGTTGTAACAAGAAGAACAAAATATGATTTAGATAAAGCAGAAAAAAGAGATCATATTTTACAAGGATTTAGAATAGCTTTAGAAAATATTGATAGAATAATAGAGCTAATAAGAGGATCAAAAGATGGAAATGAAGCAAAAGAAACTTTAATAGAAAGATATGCTTTTTCTGAAACTCAAGCAAAAGCTATTATGGATATGAAACTTCAAAGACTAACTGGTCTTGAAAGAGAAAAAATAGAGCAAGAGTTCCAAGAACTTGAAATGAAAATAAAAGAACTTAAAGCAATTCTTGCAGATGATAATAAAATTTATGAAATAATGGAAAAAGAACTTATAGAATTAAAAGAAAAATATGATGATCCTAGAAGAACAAGTATTGAAAATGAAAGACTTGATATAGATATGGAAGATCTTATAAAAGATGAAAAAGTTCTTATCACTATTACAAATAAAGGATATGTAAAGAGAATTGAGCTTGATAAATATAGATCTCAAAAAAGAGGTGGAAAAGGAGTATCAACTCAACATACAGTAGAAGACGACTTTGTACAAGATATGGAAGTTATGTCAACACTTGATAGTATGATGATATTTACAAATAAAGGAAGAGTATTTAATATTAAAGCTTATGAAATTCCTGAAAGTTCTAAACAAGCAAGAGGAAAACTTATTGAAAATATCATAAAACTTCAAGAAAACGAAAAAGTAAGATTTACGATAAAAATAAAAGAATTTACTAGAAATAAAGAAATTCTATTCCTTACTCAAGATGGAACAGTTAAAAAAACAAACTTAATGGAATTCCAAAATATTCATAGTGGAGGACTTAAAGCTGTAAAACTTAGAGAAGATGATGACTTAATTTTCGTAGGAGTTGTTACTTCTGAAGAAGATCAATTATTTATAGCCACTAAATTAGGATACTCTATAAGAATAAAAACTAATGAAGTAAGAAGTATGTCAAGAAATGCAACAGGAGTAAAAGGAATTACATTAAGACATGGAGATAGAGTTGTATCTGGACTTCTTCTTAAAAATGGAGATGAAGAAACAATTCTTACTGTTACTGAAAATGGATTTGGTAAGAGAACAAGAGTAAATGAATATCCACTTCAAGGAAGAGCTGGTAAAGGTGTAATTAATCTTAAATGCAGTGATAAAACAGGTGATATTGTTGAAGTAAAACCTGTTAAAGAAGATGAAGAACTTATGGCAATTACTTCATCAGGGGTAGTTATAAGAACACCAGTAGATTCTGTTTCAATTTATGGAAGAGCTACTCAAGGGGTTAAAATAATGAGAACTTCTGATGATGAAAAAGTTGTTGCAATAGCAAAAGTAAAAAATGAGAAAGATGAAGAAAAAATTCTTTCTGATGATAAAGAAGATATGGAAGTAACTGAAAATAATCAAGAAAAATTATCAGAAAATGATGATTTTAAAAATAAATATATGAACACTTTTGAAAGCGAAGATGAGGAACAAATGTAATATGAAAGTGAACAAGAACTAGATAACTCAGACGAAAACTAAAAAAGGACGTGGTGTTTATGGAAAGAAATGTACTTTTAGTATTAGGGAATGGTTATAACAGAGAAAATCTTATTGATAGTGCTATTTATTTAAGAGACAACTTTGGCTTTTCAATTAGACCTCTTCATGTAAGAGATGTGAGAAAAAAGGAATTTCTTCCAAATGCAGTTGACGGAATAATGCTTGAGCCTATGATTGCAGGAATTAATGAAGAGTGGAATCGTTATGAGGAACATGAAATTGCTAATATAAAAGAGCAATTATTAGAAAAGGGTGTTGATGCTGAACTTGAAGTAAAATTTGGTATAACTCCAGAAATAGTAATAGAGGAATTAAAAAAATCAGATATTCTTCTTATAGAAAAAGAAGATAAATTTTCAGAAGATTTAATAGCAATTTTAAAACGTTTCTTTAAACCTATAATTGTAGTAAGAGATAAAGTTTTAAAACTTGATAAAGTTGCTATTTCAAACGATGATGGAACAAAAGTTAATAAAAGTTTCCAAAGATTTATAAATATATTTACTCATGTAAATGAAATCACTTCTCTTGAACTTGTAGATCCTGAACAACATGAACATGATGAAGATGAAGAAGTACATGAAAATTATCTTAATGAATTTATAAAAGGTAAAGGAATAAAACTTATTTCTAAACAAATTTTAAGAGCAGATTCAGAAGAATTTTTAAAAATTTGTAAAGAAGAAGATATTCTTATTATGGGTAACTTAAGTAATTCTTATATATTTGAAAAGATTACTAAAAAAATAGGTGTAAAAATCATGGAAGATGTTGAAACAACATTATTTATAGCTTAAAATATAGTGTAACTTATTAGATATAGGATAGGTAATTTATGAAAATATTAGCTATATCAGACACTCATGGGTGTTTTGAGAGATTTTATAAAGCATGTAAATGGGAAAGACCAGATGTAGTTCTTTTTTCTGGAGATTGTTCAGGTGATGCTTTAGAGATGGAACTTATTTTTCCAGAAATAAAATTTTTTATAGTTCGCGGAAATTGTGACTATGATGATTATAAAACAAATGATGAAATGACTATTGAGTTAGAAGGAGTAAGAATTTTTCTAACTCATGGTCATATTTATGGAGTAAAAAGAGATTATTCACGTATAGAGGAAAAAGGATATGAAGTAAAAGCAGATATTGTTGTCTTTGGACATACCCACAATCCAGATTACGTAGACACTTTTAGTCGTAGGAAAGAAAATGACAAAGTTATAACTCTGTTTAATCCAGGAGCCATACTAAATAATAGTTATGGAGTTATAGAAATAGAAAAAGGTAAAAACATTAAATTTACACATAAAAATTTGGATTAATTTTAGGTGGGAGGAAAAATGAAAGATAAATTATCTTTATTAAAAAATGAAGCAAGACAAGAAGTTCTGAATTCTTCAACTCTTCAAGAAATAGAAGATTTAAGAGTTAAGTTTTTAGGAAAAAAAGGTCAATTAACTGAAATTTCTAAAGGAATGAAAAACTTGTCTGCTGAAGAAAGACCTGTTATTGGACAATTTCTTAATGAGGTTAGAAATGAGATAACAGATATGCTTGAAAGTAAAAAAATAGAAATTACAAAAGAGCTTAAAGCAAAACAATTAAAAGAAGAAGTAATTGATATTACTCTTTCTGGTAAAAAAGTCAGTGAGGGAAGTGTACATCCTATAACAGAAACAGCAGATTTTTTAAAAACAATATTTATGGATATGGGATTTGATGTAGCAGATGGTCCAGAAATTGAATATGTAAAATATAACTTTGATGCATTAAATATTCCAGAATCACATCCATCAAGAGATATAACAGATACTTTCTATATATCAGATGATGTGGTACTTAGAACTCAAACATCACCAGTACAAATAAGATATATGCTTGAGCATAAGCCACCATTTAGAATGATTTGTCCAGGTAAAGTTTATAGACCTGACTACGATGTATCTCATACACCAATGTTCCATCAAATGGAAGGACTTATGGTAGGAGAAAATGTATCTTTTGCAAATTTAAAAGCTATACTTACAGAGATGATAACAAAAATATTTGGAGATACAAGAGTAAGATTTAGACCTCACTTCTTCCCATTCACAGAACCAAGTGCAGAGATGGACGTTGAATGTGTTATTTGTAAAGGAAAAGGATGCAGAGTATGTAAAGGAAGCGGATGGCTTGAAATTATGGGATGTGGAATGGTAGACCCTGCTGTTCTTGAAGCAGTTGGTTATAAGTCTGATGAAGTTTCAGGTTTTGCTTTTGGAGTTGGAATAGAAAGAGTTACTATGCTTAGACATGGAATAGATGACTTAAGAGCATTCTTTGAAAATGATATGAGATTTTTAAAACAATTTAAGAAGTAGGAGAGTGGAGAGAAGATGTTAATTTCATTAGAGTGGCTTAAGGAATATGTAGATATAAAAGAAGATATAAAAGAGCTTGAAAATGCTCTAACAATGATAGGACAAGAAGTTGAGGCTATAACAATTCAAGGAAAAGATCTTGATAATGTTGTAATAGGAAAAATAGTTGAATATGGAAAACACCCAAATTCAGAAAGACTTACTTTAACAAAAGTTGATGTTGGTGAAGATGAGCCTTTACAAATAGTTTGTGGAGCACCAAACCATAAATTAGGAGATAAAGTAATAGTTGCTAGAATAGGAGCAGTTCTTCCTGGAAACTTTAAAATATCAAAAAGTAAAATAAGAGATGTAGAATCTTATGGAATGCTTTGCTCTGAGGTTGAACTTGGATTAGGTTCAAATGCAGATGGAATAGTAATACTTCCAGAAGATGCACCTATTGGTGAAGAATATAGAAAATATGCAAAACTTAATGATGTAATATTTGAACTTGAAATTACTCCAAATAGACCAGATTGTCTTTCTCATATAGGTATTGCTAGAGAAATAGCTGCTTATTATGGAAGAAAAGTAAAATATCCATCTTTTGATGTTTTTGAAACTCTTGAAGATATTTCAAATAATGTAAGAATAGAAATAGAAGATAGAGAAAGATGTAAAAGATTTGCAGGAAGAGTAATGAGAAATGTTACTGTAAAAGAATCTCCAGAATGGCTAAAAAGAAGAATAAAAGCTATGGGATTAAATCCTGTAAATAATATAGTAGATGCTACTAACTTTGTAATGTTTGAATATAATCAACCTATTCATACTTATGATTTAAGTAAAATAAAAGATATGACAATAACTGTAAGAGCAGCTAGAGAAGGAGAAAAATTAGTTACTCTTATGGGAGATGAATTAAATTTAAATGGAGAATTAGTAATTGCAGACTCTGAAAAACCAATGTCTATCGCAGGGGTTATGGGAGGACTTGATAGTGGAATTACTAATAAAACAAAAGATATTTTTATAGAAGTAGCATATTTTACACCTGAAAATATTAGAAAAACAGGAAAAAAATTAGGAATAGTAAGTGAATCTGGATATAGAAATGAAAGAGGAACTGATATAGAAAATGTTCCTGAAGTTCTTGACAGAGTAACAAGTTTAATTTATGAAATAGCAGAAGGAAATATAGTTGAAAAAGCAAAAGATGTTTATCCAGTTAAGTTTACAAAAGTTGAAATTCCTTTAGATATTAAGAAATTTAGAAAATTCATGGGTAAAGATATTGATGCTCAAGAAGTTGCAAGAATTCTTACTAACTTAGGACTTGAAATGAAATCTATTGGACAAGAAACAGCTGTTGTTATTCCTCCAAGCTATAGAAAAGATTTAACAAGAAGTGCAGACCTTTATGAAGAAATTATAAGAATGTATGGATTTGAAAATATTGAAAATAAAATGCCAGTTGAAAATATAAGAGCAGGAGTAAAAGCTGAGCCTATTAAAATGATGGACGAGGCAAAATATACTTTAGCTAAAATAGGACTTCAAGAAGTTATAAACTATAGTTTTATAGATAAAGCAGCTAAAAATATTCTTCATATAGAAGATGAAGTTATAATGATAAAGAATCCTATAGCTGAAACAATGAGCATGATGAGACCAGTTCTTATGTGGAGTATCTTAAACAATATTAAAGAAAACTTAAATAGAAACCAAGATTCTATAAAAATATTTGAAACTGCAAAGGTATTCAAAAAATCAGAAGAACTTGCTCAAGAGGATATTCATGTAGCAATAGGAATTTGTGGAAGAGATCACAAAACTTTATGGAATGCTAAACCAGAAGCATATGATTTCTATATGCTTAAAGGTTATGTAGAAGAGTATTTAGAGTATACTGGTGTAAAAAGATACAAAATAGAAAGAACTACTAACCCTAATTTCCATCCAGGAAGAGCAGCAGATATAAAAATTGGTAAAATAACTGTTGGAACTTTTGGAGAAATCCATCCTGATTTAGCAGAAAAAATGGATATAACAAAAGAAAGAGCTTATATAGCTGAGATAAACTTAACAGTTTTAAAACAATATATTAATAAAAAATTCAAATATGAAAGAATAGTAAAATATCCAGAAGTAACAAGAGACCTAGCAGTAGTTTTAGATGATAGTGTTCTTGTTGGTGATATGATAGATATGATTAAGAAAAGTTCAGATTTTATTGAAGTAGTAGAACTATTTGATATCTATAAAGGAGAGCATATTGAAGTAGGTAAAAAATCTGTTGCTATTAGTTTAACTTTAAGAAATAAAGTAGGAACTTTAAAAGAAGAAGATATCAATAAAGTTATAGATAAAGTGCTTAATATAATAAGAACAAAATTTGCTGGAGAGATCAGACAGTAGTCTGATTTTTTCCCAAGCGTTAAAGAATATATAATTTTTTTATTATGTTATTAGGGAGGAAAAATGGATTCGTTAAAAGAATTATTTAAAATTGGAAATGGACCTTCTAGTTCTCATACAATGGGACCTGAAAGAGCAGCAAGAAGATTTAAAGGAGAAACTCCTGATGCAGCATCTTATAAAGTAGAGTTATATGGTTCATTAGCTCTTACTGGAAAAGGACACTTAACAGACTGGATAGTAGAAAAAACATTAGAACCAGTAAAAACAGAAATAGTGTGGAAGCCAGAAGTAGTTCATCCATTCCATACAAATGGAATGAAATTTTTTGCTTACGATGAAGCAGGAAATGAAATAAAAAATTGGCTTGTATTCTCTGTTGGTGGAGGAACAATTGTAGAAGAGGGACAAGGAAGATATTCAGCTTCAACAGTTTATCCTTTAAAGAAAATGGATGATATAATAAATTGGTGTAAAGAAAATAAAAAAGAATTATGGGAATATGTAGTTGAATATGAAGACAATGATATTGAAGAATTCTTACTAGAAATATGGAAAGCTATGGAAGAAGCTGTTGAAAGAGGAATAACTAAAGATGGAGTTCTTCCAGGAAGTATAGGATTAAGAAGAAGAGCACAAACTTTCTATAGAAGATCAAGATCAGAAGGAAAAGTAAGACAGTTTAGAGGAAAACTTTTTGCTTATACACTTGCAGTATCTGAAGAAAATGCAGGTGGAGGAAGAGTTGTTACAGCTCCAACATGTGGTGCAGCAGGAGTTATTCCAGGAACACTTTATACTTTAAAAGAAGCTTTCAAACTTTCTGAAAAAGAAGTAGTAAAAGCTCTTGCAGTAGCAGGATTAATAGGAAATATAGTAAAAGAAAATGCAAGTATTTCAGGAGCAGAAGCAGGATGTCAAGCTGAAGTTGGAACAGCTTGTGCAATGGCAGCAGGAATGGCAGCATTTTTAATGGGTGGAACAATAGAACAAATAGAGTATGCAGCTGAAATGGCTTTAGAGCATAATCTAGGATTAACTTGTGACCCTATTGGTGGATATGTTCAAATTCCTTGTATAGAAAGAAATGCTTCAGCAGCAGCAAAAGCACTTGATACAGCAAACTATGCTCTTTATACAGATGGACAACATAGTGTTTCTTTTGATGAAGTAGTAATAACTATGGGAGAAACTGGAAGAGATATGAAAGAGGAATACAGAGAAACATCTCTTGGTGGATTAGCAAAACATTTCTGTGCTAATTGCTAGTTTATAAAAATAAGGCTGATTATTAATCAGCCTTTTACACTTAAAAGACAAAAATATAGAAATTGGAGAAAAATAGTTAATGAAGCTTATAGTAGGATTAGGAAATCCTGGAAAAGAATATGAAAATACAAGACATAATTTAGGATTTATGGTTATTGATAAACTTGCAGAAGAATTAAAAATCTATGATTTCAAAGAAAAGTTTAAAGGACTAATAGGAGAAGGAAGCTATAAAGGTGAAAAAGTTCTTCTTTTAAAACCACAAACTTTTATGAACTTAAGTGGAGATTCTATAATTCAAGTTTTAAATTTTTATAAAATAGATTCTGAAGAAGATATGATAGTAATTTATGATGATATGTCTCTTCCTGTTGGAAAATTAAGAATAAGAGAAAAAGGAAGTGCAGGAGGACATAATGGAGTAAAATCTATAATATCTCATGTAGGAGAAAAATTTTTAAGAATAAAATTTGGAATAGGAGCTAGTGGAGGAAAAGATAAAACTGTTGGTTTTGTTTTAGGTCGTTTTTCAAAAGAAGATGAAGATGATGTAAAAGAAGGGATAGAAAACTCTGCTAAAATGGTTTTAGCTCTTTTAAATGAAGAAAAAATAGAAAAAATAATGCAACTTTACAACAAAAAATGCTAAAAAAAAGGTCGCTAAGTGCGAAAAAGATATTGTTAAAAATAAATAATTGTGCTACACTTTAATGTGAGGAAAAATTTTTATATTTATTTAAATTAAATATAGTTTAAGGAAGGAGAGTTTGTATGAAGTTTTTTGGATTCAGAGGCGGAGTTCATCCACCTGATAATAAGGCCCAAACAGCTGAAATGGCAACAGAAAAAATGGCATCACCAAAAATGGTATATGTACCATTACAACAACACATTGGAGCTCCATTAGACCCATTAGTTAAAGTTGGAGACAAAGTTCTTAAGGGACAAAAGATTGCTGATTCTCAAGCATTCATGTCTACTACTATTCATTCACCAGTAAGTGGAGTAGTAAAAAAAATAGAACAGCGTGTATTTCCTCTTATGGGAAAAGCTAACACAGTAGTTATTGAAAATGATGGTAATGATGAATGGTGTGAGCTTGAAAAAATTGAAAACTGGCAAGAAGCTCCAGTAGAAGATTTACTAAAATTAATAAGAGAAAAGGGAATAGTTGGAATAGGGGGAGCAAGTTTCCCTACACACATCAAATTAAATCCGCCAAAAGATACTAAAATAGATACTTTAGTTCTTAACGGAGCAGAGTGTGAGCCTTATCTAAACTCAGACAATAGACTTATGCTTGAAGACCCTCAATCAATAGTAGAAGGAATTAAAATCATTAAAAAGATTTTAGGTGTTGAAACTGCCGTAATAGGTATAGAAGAAAACAAACCAGAAGCTATTGCAAGTATGAAAAAAGCGTGTGAAGGAACAGGAATAGAAGTTATGCCACTTCATACAAAATATCCTCAAGGAGGAGAAAAACAACTTATAAAAGCAGTTTTAAACAGAGAAGTTCCATCTGGAAAACTTCCTGCATCTGTTGGAGTAGTTGTTCAAAATACAGGAACAGCAGCAGCTATTTATAGAGGAATAGTTCATGGAGAACCATTAATTGAAAAAATAGTTACTGTTTCAGGAAAAGCAATAAAAGAGCCTAAAAACTTAAAAGTAGTAATAGGAACACCTTTCTCTGAATTACTTGACTATTGTGGAGTAGACAGAGAATCTGTAGATAAACTTGTTATGGGTGGACCTATGATGGGTATGGCACAATTCACAGAAGAAGTTCCAGTAATAAAAGGAACAGGTGGACTTTTAGCACTAACTAAAGAGGAAACTAATTACTGTAAACCACAAGCATGTATAAGCTGTGGAAAATGTGTTGATGTATGTCCAATGCACTTAGTACCATTTATGTATGCAAGACTTGCAGTAAAAGAAAACTGGGAAGACTTAAAGAAATATAACCTTATGGACTGTATAGAATGTGGTTCATGTGCTTATATTTGCCCAGCAAACAGACCATTAACTGAAGCTATCAAAATTGGAAAAGCTAAGTTAAGAGCGATGAAATAAAATTCTTTAGGAGATAGGAGGAACAAAAGTGTCAAAAGTATATAATATGGGGCCATCACCTCACATAAGAACATCAGAAACAGTTGACAAAGTAATGTATGATGTAATTATAGCTTTAGTACCCGCACTTTTAATGGCGGTTTATGTATTTAAAACTAGAGCATTAATAGTTACAGCTGTTTCAGTTATATTCTGTATGTTAACAGAATTAGTATTTAATAAAGTAAGAAATGTAGAATGTACACTTCATGATGGAAGTGCGATTGTAACAGGTTTACTTTTTGCTTTCGTAATTCCAGTTGGAATGTCTTTACAATATGTAGCAATAGGTGCAATAGTATCTATCGCTTTAGGAAAAATGTTGTTTGGTGGGTTAGGACAAAACGTATTTAACCCAGCATTAGTTGGAAGAGCATTTGTTCAAGCATCTTGGCCAGTAGCTATTACATCATTTACTCTTGATGGAATGGCAGGAGCTACAATGCTTGATGCAATGAAAAGAGGAATACCTGAAATATTAATTAATGAAGGAAATCCTTATATTCAAGCATTAATCGGAAATATGGGTGGATGTCTTGGAGAAACTTCTGCTATTGCTCTTATAATAGGTGGAGTTTATCTAATTTATAAAAAACAAATAGATTGGAAAATGCCAGTAATTATAATTGGAACAGTTGCTGTATTAACAGCAATTGCAGGAAGAGATCCATTAATGCATGTTTTATCTGGAGGATTAATGTTAGGAGCATTCTTCATGGCAACAGATATGGTTACAAGTCCAGTTACTCCAAAAGGAAAAATTATTTATGCTTTTGGTATTGGTGCTTTAATAGCTCTTATAAGAATGAAAGGTGGATATCCAGAAGGAACTGCTTTCTCTATCTTAATAATGAATGGTGTTACACCTTTAATCAATAGATATACAATGCCTAAGAAATTCGGGGAGGTGAAAGCTGATGGAAAGAAATAGATTTGTACACTATGGTTCTGTTCTTTTAGCAATCGCAGCTGTTTGTGCCGGACTTCTTGCAGGTGTAAACGGAATGACAAGAGGAGTTATTGCAAATAACAAACTAGAAGCAACAAAAGCAGCAAGAGTTGCTGTTGTACCAACAGCAAAATCATTTGACGAAGCAAATACTATAAAAGCAGATGACTTAGAATTTATACCTGGTTTAGATGTTAATGGTAGCATAGTTGGATATGTTGTAGTTGTAAATCAAGGTGGTTATGCAGCTAATATTGATTTTTCTCTTGGAATAGATCTTGATGGAAAAATTACTGGATTAAGTATAATGAACCACCAAGAAACTCCAGGATTAGGAGCAAAGATTTCTGGTGAAGAGTGGCAAAAACACTGGATAGGAAAAGATAAATCTTATGAATTTACAAAAGCAGCTGACGCATTTGCAGGAGCAACTGTATCTCCTACAGCTGTTTATACTGGAATTCAAAGAGCTTTATCAGCTTTTGAAAACGGGGTGAGAAAATAATGGCAAAAAGTAAAATGGGAATAGTATTAAATGGTATTTTTAAAGAAAACCCTGTTCTAGTATTACTATTAGGACTTTGTCCTACACTTGGAACATCAAGTTCTGCAATAAATGGTATGTCAATGGGACTTGCTACAACAGCAGTTCTTGTATTTTCAAACGTATTAATTTCTGTATTTAAGAAAGTTATTCCTGATAAAGTAAGAATCCCTGCTTTTATCATGATTATAGCTTCACTTGTTACAATAGTTCAAATGTTAATGGAGGCTTATACTCCAGATATTTATAAAGTATTAGGGTTATATATACCTCTAATAGTTGTTAACTGTATAGTGTTAGGAAGAGCAGAAAGTTTTGCTTCTAAAAATAGTGTAATAGATTCAATGTTTGATGGTATTGGTTCAGGACTTGGGTTTACACTTGCTCTTACTATTCTTGGAATGATTAGAGAAGTTTTAGGAAATGGAAGTATATTTAATATAGTTATCACTCCTGCAAACTGGCAACCTGCATTAATATTTATATTACCACCAGGTGGATTCTTAACAATAGCTTTTGTTATTGCATTCCAAAATTACCTAAAACAAAAGAAGGAGGTATAGTTAAGTGGATTTAGCAAAATTATTTAGTATAATTATAACTTCAATCTTTATTCAAAACTATGTTTTCGGTAGAGTTCTTGGAATATGTCCATACATGGGAGTTTCTAAAAAAGTTGAATCATCTATCGGAATGGGAATGGCAATTATATTTGTTATATCAATAGCCTCAGCTGTAACTTGGTTAATATATCAATATATGCTTGTTCCATTCGGTCTTGAATATTTACAAACAATAATGTTCATTTTAATAATAGCTTCATTAGTTCAATTCGTTGAAATGGCAATTCAAAAAATGTCACCAAATCTTTACAATGCTCTTGGAGTTTATCTTCCTCTTATTACAACAAACTGTGTTGTACTTGGAGTTGCAATTTTAAACATTCAAGAAGGATACAATTTCATTGAAACAATAGTAAATGGTATTGGAGCTGCTGTTGGATTTACATTAGCACTTATTTTACTTGCAGGTGTTAGAGAAAGAATAGAATATTCTGATATCCCTAAACCATTTCAAGGTGTGCCAATTGCATTTATATCAGCAACTTGTTTAGCTTTAGCATTCATGGGATTTGCCGGAATGCAAATATAAAATTTTTGGAGGTTATTATGGGAAGTGAAATTTTAATAGCTGTAGTTATTCTTGGAGTAACAGGATTAGCTATGGGATTATTCTTAGCTTTTGCCTCTAAAAAATTTGAGGTTAAAGTTGATGAGAGAGTATCAGCAATAACATCATGTCTTCCTGGTGCAAACTGTGGAGGATGTGGATTCCCAGGATGTGGAGGATATGCTGACGCTGTTGTAAATAAAGGTGCAAAACCTAATATGTGTGCTCCAGGAGGAAAAGCTGTAGCAGACAAAATTTGTGAAATAATGGGAATGACTGCAGAAGCAACAACAGGACCTAAAATTGTTGCTAAAGTTCTTTGCCAAGGAAAACATGAAAATGCAGTGGAAAAATATAACTTCAGAGGAGATATCACAACTTGTGCTTCAATGAATTTATATGCTTCTGGAGAAAAAGCATGTTCTTATGCATGTCTTGGAAAAGGAGACTGTGTAAAAGTTTGTCCAGTTGGTGCTATATCAATTGTTGACGGTGTAGCTCATATAGATGAAGAAAAATGTGTATCTTGTGGAGCTTGTGCAAAAACTTGTCCTAAACTTGTAATAGCTATGTTACCACAAACACAAAAAGTAAATGTTCTTTGTTCTTCTAAAGACAAAGGCGCAGATGCAAGAAAGAATTGTAAAACAGCATGTATTGGATGTGGAATGTGTGCTAAAGCATGTCCAGTTGGTGCTATAACAGTTGAAAACAATCTTGCAAAAATTGATCCAGCTAAATGTATTCAATGTGGATTATGTGCAACTAAGTGTCCAACAAAAGCTATTAATAGCCTAATAGTTCCTAAAAAAGCTCATATAAATGAAGAAAAATGTATCGGATGTACTATCTGTGCGAAAAATTGTCCAGTATCAGCAATTGAAGGAGCATTAAAAGAAAAACATAAAGTTGATCCAGCTAAATGTGTGGGATGTGGAATTTGTGAAACTAAATGTCCTAAAAAAGCAATAGAAATGGAAGAAGTAAAATAGTTTTTCTAAAGTAGGATAAAAAGCATATAAATTAATTTTATATAAAGCCATATTGATACAAATCAATATGGCTTTTATATTTTAAAAATAAATTTTTATTATATAATAAGGAAGTAAAATATAAAAAAATAAAAATTATGAAATATGTAAGAAATATGGAAAAATAAAATACTTTTCTAACAAATAAAAAAATAAAAAAATTTTTTTGTAAAAAATTAAAAAAAAGCTTTGCAAATATTAGGATTTATGATATAATTCTCAAGGTGTACAAAGGATGTTAATATATCCTTTAAATTAAAAAATTAAAGGAGGTGTATAAATGGCTTCTAATAAATTAAGAATCTACTTGAAAGCTTATGATCATATGTTACTAGATCAATCAGCAAAGAAGATAGCTGAAGTTGCAGAAAAATCTGGAGCAGAAATAGCTGGTCCTATGCCACTACCAACTAAGATTAAAAAATACACTGTATTAAGATCAGTACATGTTAACAAAGATTCAAGAGAGCAGTTTGAAATGAGAGTTCACAGAAGAATGGTTGAAATCAAAAACTCTACTCAAAAAACAATATCATCTTTAACAGCGGTTAACTTACCAGCTGGTGTTGGAATCGAAATTAAACAAGCGTAGTTTAAAAACACAAAAATGGCTGATTCTCGGGTAATTTGAAGATTTAAATTAAGGTTGAAATCAAATTATCCTTACAGAATAATACAAGTTGACGCTTTTTTTAAAGCAGGATCGTGGAACCACGAGGTCAAGTTGTCAACCAATATATTATTTGATGGAGGTTATAACAAATGTTAGGAATTCTAGGAAAAAAAATCGGAATGACTCAAATCTTTGAAGATGGAAAGTTCGTTCCAGTAACAGTTGTAGAAGCTGGACCAAACTTTGTTTTACAAAAGAAAACAGTAGAAGGTGAAGGATATACAGCATTACAACTTGGTTTTGATGAGAAAAAAGAAAAAAATTCTACTAAACCAATGATGGGAATCTTTAATAAAGCTGGTGTAAAACCACTGAGATTTGTTAAAGAATTAAAAGTTGACTCAGTTGAAGGATATGAGTTAGGACAAGAAATAAAAGTTGATGTTCTAAACGGTGTTGAGTTTGTAGATATTACAGGAACTTCAAAAGGTAAAGGAACATCAGGGGTTATGAAAAGACATAATTTCGGTGGAAACAGAGCATCTCATGGGGTTTCTAGAAACCACAGACTTGGAGGATCTATCGGACAATCTTCATGGCCTGGAAAAGTATTAAAAGGATTAAGAATGGCTGGACAATATGGAAATACTACTGTAACAGTTCAAAACTTAAAAGTAGTTAAATTAGATGTTGAGAACAATGTAATCTTAATAAAAGGTGCAGTACCTGGAGCTAAAAATGGTTACCTTGTTGTAAGACCAGCTATAAAAAAATAATAAGGTTAGTAGAACGGAAGGAGGAAAAAAATGGCGGTTTTAAACATATATAACTTAGCAGGAGCACAAACTGGAACTGTTGAAGTAAACGACGCAATATTTGGTATTGAACCTAATAAAGTTGTTTTACACGAAGTTCTTGTAGCAGAATTAGCTGCAGCTAGACAAGGAAGTGCATCTACTAAGACTAGATCTATGGTTAGAGGCGGAGGAAGAAAGCCATTTAAACAAAAAGGAACTGGTAGAGCTAGACAAGGTACAATAAGAGCACCTCACATGGTAGGTGGAGGAGTTGTATTTGGACCAAGCCCTAGAAGTTACGAGAAAAAAGTAAACAAAAAGACAAGAGTATTAGCACTTAAATCTGCATTATCTGCAAAAGTTGCTGCTGGAGAAATTGTTGTACTTGATGGAAAAATGGAAACTCCAAAAACTAAAGACATAGTTACATTAACAAAAGCTTTAGAAGCTAATACAAAACAAATGTTTGTAGTAAATGACTTAACAGAACAAGGTGATTACAACTTATTCTTATCTGCTAGAAACTTAGAGAACGCAGTTGTATTCCAACCTAACGAATTAGGAATTTACTGGTTATTAAAACAAAACAAAGTTATCATTACTAAAGAAGCATTAGCTACAGTTGAGGAGGTGCTTGGATAATGACAGCTTACGAAATCATAAGAAAGCCTTTAATTACTGAGAAAACTGAATTACTTAGAAGAAACAACAATAAGTACACTTTTGAAGTAAATAGAAAAGCTAACAAAATAGAAATTAAAAAAGCAGTAGAAGAAATATTCAATGTTAAAGTTGCAAGCGTTGCAACAGTAAATATCAAACCTGTAACAAAAAGACATGGTATGAAATTATACAAAACTC
>SAMEA104404100__coassemble_1286_pt1 | contig 23287 bp, 27 predicted proteins | sample SAMEA104404100__metabat2_low_PE_012 | metagenome-assembled genome bin SAMEA104404100 (sample SAMEA104404100) | Balaenoptera acutorostrata
ATTATCCTTTACAAATCAATATTAAAACGAATTTATTTATTCTTAATTTTTTTATATATTTTTTTCTTAAAAAATAGAAAGTAAATTTATTATCTATTTTTTTATTTTCATTCTAATTTTTTTACTTACAATATCTATTACACCAATCATTATTCCTATTATTAATATTATAATCCCTACATTTTCCCAATTTCTCCATATTATATTCATATTTAAAAGTGTTCCTATTCCACCTGCACCTATAATACCTAAAAATTGTTGAATTTCTTATATTTGATTCAAGTCTATAAAAAATAATACCAAGAAATGAAGGATAGGTTTCTTTTAAAAGAGCATAATAATAAATACTTATATTAGTAGCTCCTGTTGATTTTATACTATCTTCTATATTAGAATTTACATTTTCTATTATTTCACTATACATCTTAGTCATACTGCCTGTTGTATAAACTATTAATGCCATAATTCCTACAAATTTTCCTGATCCTAATCCTCCAAAAAAAATAATTGCTACAATCATTGGTGGAAATGTTCTTAGTATATTTGAAAAAATTTTAAATACTATAGATATTATTTTATTTCTAGAATTATTACAAGCTGTAAAATAACTTAAAATCAAACAAAATATACTAGAAATAATTGTTGCAAATAAGGCTATATACAAACTTTCAAATATACCATTTATTATTTTAGATATGTATGAAAAATTAGGATGTAACATTCTTATAAATATATTTTTCCCCTATAAAATTCCTATTATTAACCTTGAAAAACTAATTGAAAAATATTTAAAGATAATTTTTAAAAATATGTATATGATCAAAAATAAAATTATTTTTTTTAATACTTTAACTTTTTTAAAATTATTTAAAGTTTTTATTTGAAATTTTTTTATTTTTATATTTCTTCTCATGCCAACACTTATTAAATCTATAATAAATATTATAATAAATAATATAAAAATAATCGTTGCAATGTTATTGTATTTTAAATGATTTAAATTTGTCCATATACACTGACCTATTCCTCCTGCTCCTACAAATCCTAATACTGTAGCACTTCTTATATTACTTTCGAAAATTAAAAAAAAGACAGCTACAATATGTTTAGCTAAATTAGGAATAACCGAATAATACATTATTTGAATTTTATTAGCTCCTACTGCTTTTATAGAATTTAATTCATCTTCTTCTATTTCTTCCACTCTTTCTCTCAAAAGTTTTTGAGACATTAAAAAACTGATCAAAGTAAGAGCCATTGTTCCAGAAAATTTACCTATACTAAAAATACTTACGAGAACCGCCGCCCAAATAAGAGTAGGAATAGTTCTTACAATTGAAAAAAAATATTAAAAATTGAAGCTATTATTTTAGATGGAGCTATATTTTCTGCTGTTATAAAAATAAAAACATCTGCATTTACAAAATACCCTAAAAAAATTATGATTCCAAATATTAATAATAAATTTTTTAAACTGTTATTTCTTTTAGATATCATATATTCTTCTAAGGATATCATCTGTTACTTCACTCCTTTTATTATCAAAAACTATCTTCCCTTTTTTTATAGCAACTATTCTATCTGCATATTTTAATGCTATATTCACATCATGAATATTTATAATAACTGTTATTCCTTGAGTTTTATTTATTTTTTTAAAATATTCCATAACAATTTTTGAACTATTAATATCAAGACTTGCAACTGGCTCATCTGCAAGTATTATTTTAGGTTCTTGTACTAAAACTTTTGCAATAGCTACTCTTTGTTTTTATCCTCCTAAAAGTTCACTTCCTCTTACAAATGCTTTTTCTAAAAATCCAACTTTTTTTAAAGCTTCTTCTGCCTTTTCGTATTCTTCTTTTGAAAAAATTCCTAATAAAGATTTTAAGGAAGACTTGTATCCAAGTCTTCCTGTCAATACATTTTCTATTACTGATAATCTCTCAACCAAATTATAATCTTGAAAAATAAACCCTATTTTTCTTCTTTTTAATCTCAATTCTTTAGAAGAAAGATTTATCATTTCTTCATTATTTATTCTTATACTTCCACTTTTGGGTTTTACTAAAAGACTAATCGCTTTCATTAGTGAAGATTTTCCTCTTTTATTTAAAGCTTTTAATATTACTTGAGCATTACTTTCTTTATTAGCTAATACATATACAAACGGTGGAATAATTCCAAAATCTACTTTAGATGAACTTATTCCCTCTACTATTCCCACATAATTTATTGCTGTAACTATCTCAACTTTTTTGCCTATTGCCTTACTTAAGCAAGTGGAGCTGTTGATTCTATAAGTTTATCTCCATCAATAAGAGGAACAAAACCTAATTTTAAAGTTTTTTTTCTTGTTGATTTCCACATCCTACAAAAATAAATAAAATTGTAATAAAAAAAATTAAAAGTATATTTAACTTTCTCTTCATAACACTCAACTCCTATTAAGGATTTCATATTTTCTATATTTAGACTATATCACCTCTTAACAACTATGTTAAATTTTATTTGTTAAAATCTACTAGTACAATTTATATAAAAAATAAGGGTTATTGTATTTTTTACAGCTCATACAAAAAGTGCTGAAAAGAATTTTTTCTTTCTCAGCACTTTTCTTTTAAAATAAAAAAAGAACAGTACATTACTTTTTTAATTCTGAAACAAAAAAAATAAGATACAATGTGAAATTCAAAATGTTATTAGATAAATCAAAAGAAAATATTTTAAGCAATTAAAACTAAATGAAAGCATTCAAGTTGAAGGAACTTTTGCAGTATTAAAAAAAGGAGTCAAAGAAATTCCTTTAAAAAACAATACCCTATTAAGTACTGTTCCAAAAAATGATAATAAAAAATATAAAATAAATTATTTTTTTCTATTTTAAATTATTTTTCTTTTCTTAAATGTATTATTCCTATTCCAATACCTGCTAATAAATATCTTATAAAAGTCAAAGTTATTGGTGGTATTTCAGCAGAACAAAATTTTCCTACAATTAGACCCAACGCCCAAAAAAATGTTGCTAAAAGTAAATAAAAATTTTCTTTTTCTATCATTATTTTCTTCTAAATTTATTTTCTAAAAAAATCTTTAAAAGATTTTTTATTTGCATTTTTCATTCTTTTTTCTTCTTGTTGTTGATTTCTATAATTTGACCAATTTGGATTAGATTTCATATTTCTTTTTAATTGGCTCATATATTTATATGTTGTTTTCAAAGAGTTATATTTATATACAATATTATTTTTTATATCTCTAATTGTTTCTATTATTCCTAAAAAGAAATTTTTTATTCTCATCAAAATAAGAGTAAAAAATCCAACTTTATAAATATTTCCACAACTTGGACATTTATATTTAGCTGATTTATTTTGTATTTTCATTTTTTTCTTACATTTTGGGCAACTTACTATAATTTTTTTCATTCTTTCTCCTAAATTTTCTTATTTTTCATTAAACTCTAAGATTAAACTATCTTTTGTTGGAATTAATTTTCTATAAACCACTCCTGCTGAATTTAATAATTTTTTTGATGCTATATCTGTTGGAGTTCCTTTGTATTTCTCTGATAAAAAAACAATTTCTTTTATCCCACTTTGAATTATGGCTTTTGCACATTCATTACATGGAAAAAGAGCCACATAAATAGTACATCCTTTTAAACTTTTTATACTATTTAATATTGCATTAAGTTCGGCATGACAGACATAAGCATATTTTGTTTCTAAAAATCCCCCTTCTCTATCCCATGGAAAATCATCATCCCCACACCCTTGAGGAAAGCCATTATATCCAACACCTACTATTTTTTTATCTTGATCTACAATACAAGCACCAACTTGAGTTCCTGGATCTTTACTTCTTTTTCCGGAAAGTAAAGCTACACCCATAAAATATTCATCCCAACTTATATATCCTTCTCTCTTCATAAATTCCTCCAGATTTCATAAAATTTTTCAAAAGTTCAAAAAAATTCTTTAATTTTTCTTTTTGAAAAATTTTGCTATCTACATGATACATTATTTTTTCTATTTTTCAAAAAAATTCTTTAATTTTTTTAAATTTTTATTTGACAAAAAAAACATTTTGGTATATGATTAATCCAATTTAAAAAATCAATATCCATCAAGAGAAACTGAGGGACTGGCCCTAAGATGTTTCAGCAACCTACTTATTAAGTGTGGTGCTAATTCCAGACAGATGGCAAATGCTCACCTGCATAGCAAATCTCTATTACTTGATGGTAATGGAGATTTTTTTTATAACATCAAAAGGGGGCATACATAATATGATTTCTATTGAAAATATTAATAAAATTTATCCAAATGGTTTTCATGCTGTAAAAAATATTAATCTAGAAATAAAAACTGGAGATATCTTTGGAATTATTGGTTTAAGTGGTGCTGGTAAATCTTCTCTTATCAGACTTATTAATAGATTAGAAGAACCAACAAGTGGAAAAATAATAATTGATGGTGTTGAAATAACTTCTCTTTCTAAAAAAGAACTTCTGGAAAAAAGAAAGAAAATTGGAATGATTTTCCAACATTTCAATCTTCTCTCTTCAAGAACAGTTGGAGAAAATGTTGCTTTTGCACTTGAAATAGCAAACTGGGATAAAAATAAAATTCAAGAAAGAGTTAAAGAACTTTTAGAACTTGTTGAACTTTCTGATAAAATCAATTATTATCCCAATCAATTAAGTGGTGGTCAAAAACAAAGAGTTGCTATTGCAAGAGCTCTTGCAAATAATCCAGATGTATTACTTTCTGATGAAGCTACTTCTGCATTAGATCCGAAAACAACAAAAGCTATACTGGAACTTATTAGAAATATTCAGAAAAAGTTTAAACTTACTGTTATTATGATTACCCATCAAATGGAAGTTATTAAAGAAATTTGTAATAAAGTAGCTGTTATTTCTGAAGGAAAAATTATAGAAAGTGGAAGTGTACATCACATTTTCTCTAATCCTCAATCAAATATAACAAAAGAACTTATTTCTTATCTTCCAAGTACAGATGAAAAAGGTATAGAAATTTTAAAACATAAAGGTCAATACATAATAAAACTTAAATTTTTAGGAATTATAGCAGAAGAACCTATTATTTCACAAGTTATTAAAAACTTTGATATTGACTTAAATATAATAGGTGGTTCTATTGATAATCTTTCTACAATGCAAGTTGGACACCTTTATATTGAACTTATTGGTGATATAACTAAACAAAAACAAGCTATCGAATGGTTTAAAGAAGCAGGAGTTATTATAGAGGTGATATACAATGGTTTTTAATATGATTTTATCTTCAACTTTAGAAACACTTTATATGGTCTTTTTCTCAACTATTTTTTCATTAATTTTAGGTTTTCCTTTTGGAATCCTTCTAGTTATTACTAAAACTGGAAATATTATGGAAAAACCTAAGTTGAATCAAATTCTTGAAATCATTATAAATACACTTAGGTCTTTTCCTTTTATCATTCTTATGATTTGTTTATTTCCTCTTTCAAGAATTATTGTTGGAACAACTATTGGAAGTACTGCTGCAATAGTTCCTCTTTCAATTTCAGCTGCACCTTTTGTTGCTAGAATGGTCGAAGGTGCATTAAATGAAATAGACAAAGGACTTATAGAAGCTGCATCAAGTATGGGAGCAAACAATTTAACTATTATTTTTAAAGTTATGATTCCAGAAACTTTACCACATATTATACACGGAATTACAATTACTGTAATTAGTCTTGTTGGTTTTTCAGCAATGGCAGGAAGTATTGGAGCTGGAGGTTTAGGAGATTTAGCTATTAGATTTGGATATCAAAGATTTAAAACAGATATTATGCTTTATTCTGTTATAACAATCATTGTTCTTGTACAAATTTTACAATCTTTTGGAAATTATCTTTCAAAAAAATCTCTTACTATAAATAGGAAAAGATTTATTTTTTATTCTAGTTTAGTTTTTTTATTTATAATAATATTGTCTTTTTTAATAAAATTTCTATAAATTTTATTATTATATAACTTTTATAATTTAATATTTTAAGGAGATGGTTATTTATGGCAAACATTTTTAAAAAAGTTTTATTTACTACAACTGCACTTTTAATTTTAGGTTCTACTTCTTCTTTTGCAAACACAATATTAAAAGTTGGAGCTACACCTGTTCCTCACACAGAAATTCTTAACACAGTAAAAGATAAACTTTCTAAAGAAGGAATTGATTTAAAAATTATAGATTTTACTGATTATGTTACTCCGAATTTAGCTCTTTCTGATGGGGAACTAGATGCAAACTTTTTTCAACATAAACCTTATCTTGAAAAATTCTGCGAAGAAAAAGGATTAAAACTAGAAGTTGCTGGAACAATTCATGTTGAACCAATTGGTGTTTTCTCTGAAAAAATAAAATCAATAAATGATATTCCTGAAAAAGCAACTTTTGCTATACCAAATGACCCTTCAAATGGTGGAAGAGCCCTTATTCTTCTTCATAATGCAGGAATCATTACATTAAATGATCCTTCAAATCTTTATGCAACTGAATTTGATATCGTTAAAAATCCTAAAAAAATTAATTTCAAAACACTTGAAGCTGCTCAACTTCCTAGAGTTTTAAAAGATGTTGATTTTGCTATAATTAATGGAAATTACGCTTTAGAAGCTGGTTTATCTCCTATTAAAGATGCTCTCCTTATTGAAGGAAAAGAATCTCCTTATGCTAACGTTATAGCAGTAAGAACTGGAGAAAAAAATAGAGAAGATATCGCTAAACTAATAGACGTTTTAACTACTGCTGAAACTGCTAAATTTATAAATGAAACTTATAAAGGTGGAGTTGTTCCAGCATTCTAAAATTTTAATTTATACTATTTAAAATAAAAAATCCTAAAACTAAAATGTTTTAGGATTTTTTTATTAATAAAATAATTCTGGTTCAGCTCTTCTTTTATATCTCTCTTCCAAATCTTTTTTATGATATAAATAACCTTCATCATCAAAATATTTAGCATCTACATGACATTTTTTTATACAAGCACCACATTTTATACAAATTCCTATTATTTTCTCTGGATTTTCATAATCAATAGATCCCATAGGACATACCAAAGAACAAACTTTACAATTATCACAAAGTTCTTTTTTAGTTTTTGGAATAACTTTCCTAATATCTATATAATTTCCTTGATTATCTCTAGGTTTGTAATATTTAAAAGGTCTTTCTCCATGAGTTATTTCTATAGGAATATCTGAATTAAATTCTTTTTTTGATATTTTTTCATAAATATTTTCTACAAACATTTCCATTTTTTTCATATCTTTCTCATCTGGTCTTCCTTTTGCAAGAATTTTTGAAAAAGAATGTTCTCCTACAAATGCCGCTGCACCTATAACCTTGAAATTATCTTTTTTTAAAATATCTGATAATTCCATAAGAGCATCATTAAAATCTCTATTTCCAAAAAGTACAATAGGAATTACTAAAGCTCCATTCCCTCTTATAGTATCTAAATATTTTAAAAGTACATTAGGTACTCTTCCTGCAACTACAGGTACCCCAAAAATAACTATATCTTGAATATCGAATTCTTTCACTTCCTTTCTCGTATTTGGAAGAGTAAAATCAAATATTTCTTTTTGAAGATTTAATTTTTTAGAAAGTTTCTCTGCAATAAAATTTACAGTTTTTTTAGTTGTCCCCGTTCCACTAAAATAAACAGCATGTACTTTTTTCATATTTCCTCCCTAGCATTTTTATGTATTTTATTTTTTTATTTTAATTATGTTAAGAAAAGAGCAGGAAAATACTTTCCTGCTCTTTCTTTTATTATTTACACATTCATGTTTTGTAGGCTTTTAATTTATAAACTATTTAATTTTAGCTAATCCTTGCTCTAAGTCAGCAATGATATCCTCAACATTTTCTAATCCTACAGAAAGTCTTACTAATCCTTCACCGATTCCAGCTTCTGCTAATTCTTCTTTAGAATAAGTAGAGTGAGTCATTGATGCAGGGTGTTGAATAAGAGTTTCTGTATCTCCTAAACTTACTGCAAGTCCAAATAATTTTGTATTGTTAAGTAAAGTTTTACCAGCTTCTAATCCACCTTTAAGTTCGAATGATAACATTCCACCAAAGTTTTTCATTTGTTTTTTAGCAATTTCATGTCCTTCATGAGATTCTAATCCTGGATAGTATACTTTAGATACTTCTGGTCTAGTTTCTAGCCATTTAGCAACTTTCATTGCACTTTCACAGTGTCTTGCCATTCTAACTTCAAATGTTTTCATTCCTCTTATGATATAGTAAGCTTCTTGAGGTCCAAGAACTGATCCTGTCATATCTTTTATTCCAACTAATTTAACTTGAGTTACTAATTCTTTAGAACCAACTACAAATCCTGCTAAAACGTCTCCATGTCCGTTTATATATTTAGTTGCAGAGTGAACAACAACGTCTGCTCCTAAAGTTAATGGATTTTGGTTGTAAGGACTTGCAAATGTATTGTCAACAACTACTTTAGTATATTCATTTTCATGAGCGACTTTTGCAATTGCTTCAATATCAGTTATTTTTAAGTTAGGGTTAGCTGGAGTTTCTAAGTAAACTACTCTTGTATTAGGTCTCATAGCTTTTTTAACTGCTTCGATATCTCCAGTATTTAAGAATGTTACTTCAATTCCGAATTTAGATAATCCATGGTTTAATAAAGCAAATGTACATCCATAAAGAGTTGTATCAGCTATTACATGATCTCCTGCTTTTAATAAAGTCCATAGAGTAGATGAAATTGCTCCCATTCCAGATGCAGTAGCTGCAGCTGCTTCTCCGTGCTCTAATAAAGCAATTTTTTCTTCTATAACTGATGTTGTAGGGTTTCCTAATCTACTATAGATATATCCTTCTTCTTCTAAAGCAAATCTTTTTCCACCTTGTTCAGCTGAATCGAATATAAATGTTGAAGTTTGAAATATTGGAGTAGCTAAAGCACCAAATGGGTTTTTGCTATGTCCTCCGTGTATTGCTTGAGTTCCTATTCCTTTGTCTTTTAAATCGTGCATAATTTTTCCTCCTTCAAATATACATCTTCTTAAATAATATTCAGATAAAAATTCCGTATTAATATTTTTCATTTTTACTTTCTACAAATTTGTTCGTATTATGTTTTATATTTCTAAATAAAACACACTTGATTTGTTTTAAGTATATCTTATATTCTATTTATAATATTATTTTTTAATTTTGTCAAATAGGTCTGTACTATAACAGTTATTATTTTTTATATAACATGTTTTTTTTAAAATTTTTATAATATATTTTCAATAATTTGATCACTTTTTTAACTGTTATGGTACAGCTTTTTACATAAAAAATTATAATTAATTTTTATTCTTTTAAAATAAAAAGAACTGTTTAATTTCTTAAACAGCTCTTTAATAATTTATTATTTTCTCCAAAGTCCCATTTTTTTAGCAGCTTCTGTAAGTTCTTCTCTAAAGTCTGGATGAGCTATGCTTATTAGAGCTTCTGCTCTTTCCCATCCTGATTTTCCTTTTAAGTTTACTTTTCCATATTCTGTAACGACATATTGAACGTTTGCTCTAGTGTCAGTTACAATAGATCCATTTTCTAATGTAGGTCTTATTCTAGATTTTAATTGTCCATCTTTTGTTTTATAAGTTGAAGATAGGCAAATAAATGTTTTTCCTCCTTGAGATAAGTAAGCTCCTAAAACGAAGTCTAATTGTCCTCCAGCACCACTTATTGGTTTTATTCCAGCACTTTCAGCATTTACTTGTCCATATAAATCAATATCAACAGCATTATTAATAGAAACAAATTTGTCAAGAGAAGAAACTACTCTTACATCATTTACATAATCAACTGGTGCTGCCATAATTTCAGGATTTTTATTTAAATATTCATACATTTCTGCTCCTCCAGCAGCAAATGTAAATGTTTGTCTAAATCTATCTCTATTTTTTTTAGCTCCTGTAACTTTTCCTGCTTTTGCCATTTCAACAAACGCATCAACATACATTTCTGAGTGAACACTTAAATCTTTTAAATCTGATTTAGCAATAAGAGAACCAACTGCTGTAGGCATAGCTCCTATTCCTAATTGAACACAACATCCATCTGATAATTCTTCAACTATTAATTTAGCAACTTTCATATCTACTTCTGATGGAGTAGGTCCAGGAAGAACTGCGATATCTGGATTATTTCCTTCTACTATCATATCAACTTGAGAAATGTGAATGCAGTTTTCCATTCCACCATAACATACTGGCATTTTTTCGTTAACTTCAACTATTACAGTTTTTGCCATTTCACATACAGCCATCATATGAGAAGGACTTACACCAAAGTTAAAGAATCCTTTTTCATCCATTGGAGCTACTTGTAATACTGCTACATCAACTTTTGCTCCTCCATCTCTATAATATCTTGGAAGTTCAGAATATCTGATAGGTGCATAGAAAGCAAAACCTTTAGCTGCTGCTTTTCTTTCAATTCCTGTCATATGCCAAGAATTCCATGTAAAATGTTCTTCAGGTTTATCAATTTTAAATACTTCAGGTTCTTTTAAAAGAATTCCTCCTCTTAATTTTACATCTTTAAGCTCAGGCATTCTTTTTGCAAGAGCAGCATCTACTGCATCAGTAGTAGCAGCACACCAACCATAATCAACAAAGTCTCCTGATTTTATTACTGCAGCTGCTTGGTCAGCTGAAACTAATTTACTTTGATACTCTTTTTCAAAAGTTGTCATTTTAAACATCACTTCCTTATAAGTTATTAATATTTTTTGTTTTATTATTATTTTAAAAGTTTTATTTCTTTACATTCTAAATATACACAGTTATTCTAACATATTCCTCTAAACACATTCAAGCTTTATTTCATCCTAATTTTCTTTTATTGATTATAATATAACAATTATTCCTATTTTTTTATAACAAAAAAGGCTAGAATATAGTGAACCCATTTTCTTTAAAATCTCACTTTTGGAGCTTCTTTTGCACTTTCTTCAGCTATAAAAAGTTTTTCTTCTTTAAATTTAAAAATCCTAGCAAAAATATTTCCAGGTATCATTTTTATAGCTTGATTATATGCTGTTACTGTATCATTATAAAATTGACGGGCAAACCCTATTTTATCTTCTATATCTTTTAATTGTTTTTGGAGATCTAAAAAATTTATATTTGCTTTTAAATCAGGATAATTTTCTGAAATTGCCATAATTCTTCCTAATAAACCACTAATTTCTCCATTTATTTTCATTTTTTCATCTATTATTGAACTTGATACATAACGATTTCTAGCTGAAACAACTGCTTCCATTGTTTCTTTTTCATGAGTTGCATATCCTTTTACTGTTTCTACAATATTAGGAATTAGATCTATTCTTTTTTGTAATTGTACATCTATTTGACTCCATGCATTTTTAACTCTCTCATGAAGAGTTATAAATTTATTTTGATATCTAATTGTTATGACTATTATTAAAACGATAATTATTATTAAAATAATAACACCTTTCATATCCAACAACTCCTTTTTAATAATAAAATTCAATAAATAATTCTTTTTTAAAAAGCACCTCCACCACCACGGCTTCCTCCACCACCTGAAGAACCACCACTAAATCCTCCACCTCTTCCTCCAACTGAAGAATGATTTGATTTTGCTACTTCTCTCATTGAACGATTTACTGCATCTATTGTACATCTCTCAATATTATGAAAATGTCTACTATATATATAACTATTTATTAAAGAAGATTTATAATTTTTTCCAATATTTATACTTCCCTCTTCTCCTCTTAAAGTTGTTATTTTTTTATATCCATTCGCAACTTTTTCTGCTACTCCAAGAGCAACTGCATAAACAAAATAATGTTCCCATATATGAATTGATGATATTTTAGCTTCTTCTAAATTACTGTAATCTACCAAAAACTTTTTAAAAGCACTCCATCTTACATAGGCTTCCTCTGCAGTTTTTGAAATTCTTTTTCTTGATGTTACAAAAATTATAAAAGGAATAGCTATCATTGAAAAAAACATAAATTTTGAATCCCTAAAAAAATTTGATAAAAAAGCTCCTCCAATAAACATTAACATTCCTGTAAAAACTCCTAAAAATACAGGAAATTTATTTTGTTTATCTCTTACAATTCCTTTTTCTCTAAGTTCTTTTGCAACATTATTATACCATACTTGATAATTAGAATAAAATATTCTAGCATTTTTACGATTAGCTATATATTTCTCTATTTCTTCCAAAATAACTTCTTTCCCATTACCCATTTCATTTATATACCATTTAAGAACATATTTTTCATAATCTTTAAGTATTGAAGTATCTTCTTTTTCTGCTCTTTTTAAAATAGTACGATGTTCTAATTTTCCTTCTAAATTTACCACTTCTCTTTCTTCTATTTCAAGGTAATCTTTTCTTACTAAATCTAATACTGTGGCAAAAAGATGTTCTGGTTTTATTTTTATTCTTGAGATAGCTGCACCTGCTATTGCTGGTGTATAATCATCAGGAAGTTCTCTAAAATATTCACCATATTGAAATTTTATTTTATATCTTTTTCCATTTTTTATATATGCAAAACTTCCAATAAAAATTATCCATAATCCTATAAAACTAAAAATATACCAATTAAATGACATTATTTTTTCTGCTTTTTTTCTTTCTGTATTTGCTTCTTCTGCTAATCTTTTTTCCATTGTCATAATATTATTAAAAGCATTATAATTTTTTATATATTTTTTATCTACTTTTGAGATTAAATTTTTAGGAAAAAGAATATTAGTTTCTACAAATTCACCTGAATAATAATTTTTTAAAGTATAGCTTATTTGTTTTCCATTTAAAATTTCTATATTTCCTGTAAATGGTCCATGTCCAAAAGCGTAAATTTTTTCTTTAGAAATTTCTTTCGGAAGTTCTATTATAACTTCAATATTTTTTATATTATTTTTCCAATTTTTTCCTACCATTTTTCTATTGAATTGAGCTATATCATTATATACAAAAACTCCATGTGGAAGAGTATATTTTATTAAAAAATATTTTTTCCTTTTATTAAGAGGATAGTGTAATTTTATTTTATATAATTCATCCTCTTCTATTACTGTATAATTTCCTCTTTTAGTTCCATTACTTTTTATTGCAGGTATAAATTTTTTATTTTCTTCATAATAAATATTTAAATTTTTTAATTTTCCATATCCTTTAGTGTCAATATTATAAAGTATACCATTTATTTTTTCTGCATTATAAAGGACTCTTTCTGTTACTTGAACACTTCCATCACTTTTTATTTGTGCTAAAATTTTTAAATCATCTATTCTATAAGATGCTGAAAATAATAATGAAAATATTGTAAAAAACATTGTAATTAAAATTAACTTTCTTACTATTTTCTTATATTTATTCATAAGCATTACCTCCTGTATAATACTATATTTTTATATTATCACACCTATAAATAAACAACAAATAAAAAAGCACTCTAAATATTTATGAGTGCTTCTGGTATTAACTTTATTTTTTATTAATTTAATTTAGCTAAGAATTTCTCAACATTTATTATAAATCTTTCGTGAGTTCCTTCTCCTACTACAGTTCCATTATGAGTTACTTTTACATCAAAAACTAATCTTCTTCCATCTACTTTTACTAAAGTTGATTCACAAACAACTTCATCTCCAACTTTGTTTGCTTTATTATGTTTTATATTTACAGAAATACCTACTGTTGATTCTCCTTCTGCAAGTTCTGATTGAACTAATTCAAAAGATGTTTTTTCCATAAGTGCTATCATCATAGGTGTTCCATATACTTCTAAAGTTCCTGATGCTACTCTTGCTGCTGTTTCTTCAGAAGTTACTGTTCTTGTGTACGCTAATTTCATTCCTTCTTTTAACATAATAATGTGTCCTCCCACTTTTTTATATTCGCTATAACTATATTATTTCATTTATTAATAAAATAGTAAAGAAAAATTATATAATTATTAAAAAAGAAAATATTTTAGTAAAAAATTTACTTAAACTTTTATTTTTCTTATTAATTTCTTTTAAAAAATCCTTGATATATTTTTTATATAATGATATAATAATATGCAATTATTATTTTAAAAGGGAGGAACTTTCAATGCAAAGATGTGAAATTTCTGGTAAAGGAATTACTTTTGGAAACCAAATATCTCACTCTCATAGATTAACAGGAAGAGTTTGGAAACCAAATCTACAACCAGTTACTGTTGTTATCAATGGACAAACACTTAAACTTAAAGTTTGTACTAAAGTTTTAAAAACTATAAAAGGTGCTTCTGAAACTGAATTAATGCAAATTTTAAAAGCAAACGCTAATACTTTAAGTCCAAGAATTACTAAAGCTTTAAGCAAATAGTTAAAACTTATATGTATTAAAAAAAAGACAGCTTATTTTATTAATAAAGCATGTCTTTTTTTTATACTTTAATTTATTTATAAAGAAAGAGAGGAATATTTCCTCTCTTTTTCTTATTTTATTATTAAATTTTCTCCTGTCATTTCTTTAGGTTGTTCTATTCCTAAAATACTAAGCATTGTAGGAGCTATATCTGCAAGTTTTCCATCTTTTAATGAAACTCCTTCTATATGATTCGATACATATACAAATGGAACTTCATTTGTTGTATGAGCTGTAAATGGAGCATTAGTTTCTGGATCTACCATAAGTTCTGCATTTCCATGATCAGCTGTAATTAAAACTGTCCCATCAAGTGAAAGTATTGTATCAACAAGTGTTTTAATACATTCATCAACTGTTTTTATAGCCTTTTCTGCAGCTTCTAAAACTCCTGTATGTCCAACCATATCTGGATTTGCAAAATTTAATATAACTACATCAAACTTTCCTGACTCAAGAGCTTCTTTAGCTCCTTCTGTAACTTCATAAGCTGACATTTCAGGTTTTAAATCATAAGTTGCAACTTTTGGAGATGCTACTAGTTTTCTCTCTTCTCCAGGATATTGAGCTTCTACTCCTCCATTAAAGAAAAATGTTACATGAGCATATTTTTCTGTTTCAGCAGTTCTTAATTGAGAAAGTCCTGCTTTTGATATTATCTCACCAAAAGTATTTACTATTTCGTCATCTTTATAAATAACTGAAGCATCTATTGTAGAATCATATTGTCTCATACAATAAACTTTTATAGGTTCTATATTTCTATCAAAGAAAGTAAACTCTTTATCATTAAATGCTCTTGTTATTTGTCTTGCTCTGTCAGGTCTAAAGTTAAAGTTTATTAAAACATCTCCTGATTTTATAAGTCCATTTTTATCAACAATTGTAGGTTTTACAAATTCATCTGTTATTCCTTCTGCATAAGAAGCCTTTATAGCTTCATCTACAGAAGAAGCTTGAATTCCATTACCTAAAGTCATATTATCATATGCTAATTTTGTTCTATCATAATTTTTATCTCTATCCATAGCAAAATATCTTCCAGATATAGTAGCTATTTTTCCTACACCTATTTCAGCCATTTTAGTTTCAACTTGAGCTAAGAAATTTACAGCTGATGATGGTGGAGTATCTCTTCCATCTAAGAAAGCATGAAGATATACTTTTGTTAATCCATAATTTTTAGCCATTTGAAGAAGTCCATAAATATGCTCTATGTGTGAGTGAACTCCTCCATCTGAAACAAGTCCTGCAAAATGAATTGCAGTATTATTTTCTTTTGCATAAGAGAAAGCTTCTTTTAAAACAGATATTTCATAAAATTCTCCATCTCTTATATCTTTAGTAATTTTTACAAGTGGTTGATAAATTACTCTTCCTGCACCTATATTTAAGTGCCCTACTTCTGAGTTCCCCATTTGTCCTTCTGGTAATCCAACTGCTTCTCCAGAAGCTTGTAATTTTGAATGAGGATATTTAGATAAAAGTTTTAAATATTCAGTAGGTTGAGCATTTTTTATAGCATTAACTTGGTTATCATTAACATTAATTCCCCAACCATCTAAAATCATAAGCATTAATGGTTTTTTATTCATTATTTATTTCCTCTCTAAAATTTCTAAAATTATCAATAAAATTACATTCCAGCTTTAACTATTTTAGCAAAAGATTCTGCTTCAAGTGAAGCTCCTCCAACAAGTCCACCATCAATATCAGCTTGAGCAAGTAAATCTTTAGCATTGTCTGCTTTCATAGATCCACCATATTGAACTGTTATCTCTTCAGCTACTTCTGCTCCAAACATTTCTGCTAATACTTCTCTTATAGCTTTATGAGTTTCTTCTGCTATTTCAGGTGTAGCAGTTTTTCCTGTTCCTATTGCCCATACAGGTTCATAAGCTACAACTACTTTAGTTGCTTCTTCTTTAGTAAGACCTGCAAGTCCACCTTTTATTTGAGTTTCATTTACAAGATTAGTTCTTCCTGCTTCTCTATCTTCTAATTTTTCTCCTATACAAAGAATTGGAGTTAATCCATAAGATAATGCACATTTAACTTTTTCATTAATAAATTCATTAGTTTCATGGAAATATTCTCTTCTTTCAGAATGTCCTAATATTACATATTCAACACCTATTGCTTTTAACATTTCAGGAGAAATTTCTCCAGTATAAGCTCCAGATGCTTTTGGATACATATTTTGTGCTGCAATTTTTATATTTGAACCAGCAACAGCTTTAACTGCATCAGAAAGAGTTGTAAAAGGAGCTCCTATTACAATTCCTACATTTTCAATTCCTTCTACAGCTGCTTTTAATTCTGTAAGCATAGCTACTGCATCTGCATTAGTTTTATTCATTTTCCAGTTTCCTGCAATAATAGTTTTTCTCATTTGAAAATCCTCCTATATATTTTACTAATATTTAAATATCTTATTTTTTTTATATTTTTCATCTTACATTTTAACACAAAATATAATAAAGTTCTAATTTACTATAAGTCAATAAATTGATTTTTTGTGATTAATTTTTAAGCATTTTATTTTCACTATAAAAATTTCTTATAAAATGTTGGAGCTGCTGATATAGAAAATATATAAATATTTTTAGGTTTACCTACTTCATTTAAAGATTTTATCATTTCTAAAATAGTAGTTCCTGTTGTAATAATATCATCAATTATAAGTATATTTTTATTATCTACTAAAAAATTACATTCAAAAACTGATTTAATATTTATTTTTCTTAAATCTTTTTCTAAAATTTTATGCATTGGAAGAGTATCTTTTTTTCTTTTTGCTCTTTTATAAGTTATTCCTATGTTATCAAGAATAAGTTCAACCTGATTAAATCCTCTTAAATAAAATTTTTTTCTACTCATAGGAATCGGAAGAATTATATCTATATCTTTTTCTTTCATAATTTCCTTCAGTTCTTTTTCTATAAGTTCACTTATAAAATAAGAAAGTTCTCTTCTTCCATTAAGTTTATAATCTATAATTAATTTTCTTATATCATCTTTATAGTCAAAAAGATAATATATATTTTTTCTTATATGAAGAATTTTTTTCTTTTCAATTTTTTCTCTACATTTTCTACAAATATATATTTCATTTTCTTCTACTTCTTTACCACATATAGAACAGCTCGAATCAAAGAAAAATTTTTTAAGAATTTGATTCAGTTTTAGGCTCAAGTGAATTATCCTTTTCTTTTTTCTTATCTTTATTCAATATCCTAGCAGAATACATTTCTGTATACCCACACTCAGAACATATTTTTAAATAATATGTTCCCATTTCTATTTTTAATCCTGATTCTTTTTCTGGTAAAATAGCTGTTCTTACATAATATTTTTCACATCCACATTTAAGACATTTAAAATCCAATTTCATCACCCCATATTATATTTTCAATCCAATTACAAGGTGTTCTCTCTGTTCCGTTAAATATGATAGCATCAAACCTTATGTCATAATCATTATATCCATTTTCAAAAATAAATTTTTTTGCAGTAAAATATATTTTTCTTTTTTTTCTATAGTCTATTGCATATTCCCCTCTTCCAAATATATCAGATGTTCTTTGTTTTACTTCAATGAAAACTATTATTTTTTCTTTTTCCATTATTAAGTCTATTTCCCCATATTTTGTAGAATAGTTTTTAGCAATAAGAGTATATCCCTTTTTTTCAAGAAATTCAGCAGCATAGTTTTCAAAAACTGCCCCTTTTTCTCTTTTATTCATTAGTTTCTGTTTTTAATATCTTTTTTAAAAAAGTTTTTCTATGAATTGGAAGAGGTCCTTTTTCAAGAAGAATTTCTCTATGTAATTTTGTTCCATAGCCTTTGTGTTTTTCAAAAAAATACTCTGGATATTTTTCTGCATTAATCATCATTATTCTATCTCTTGTTACTTTAGCAATTATGGAAGCTGCTGCTATTGAAAGACTTTTGGCATCACCTTTTATAATAGCTTCCTGTTTTCCATCATACCCTTTTATAAGTTTATTTCCATCAACTAAAATTTTATCAAATTCCATTTCATCTTTTTGTATATCTTCTAATGCTCTTTTCATAGCAAGAAAAGTAGCATTTAAAATATTTATATCATCTATTTCTTCAACTGTTGCAATTCCAACTCCAACATGACAATAAGATATAATTTTATCAAAAAGTATCTCTCTTTTTTTCTCTGAGAGTTTTTTAGAATCATTAATATCTTCAAAAAAATCATGGTATTCATTTATTTTTACTGCTGCTGCCACAACAGGACCTGCAAGTGGACCACGTCCTGCCTCATCAACACCTATTATACTTCCATTTTCTATATCAAAATCATATAATTCTTTCATTTTATTTTTCACCAATCTCTATTATTTTTTCTTTATTAAATTTTAATTTTTTTATAATATTTTCAAAATCTTCAGGCAATTTTCCTACTACTTTTATTACTTCTTTTGTTATTGGATGAATAAATTCTAGCATATAAGCATGAAGCATTTGTCTTTCAATTATTTTTGATGAAGAACCATAAGTACTATCACCTAAAATAGGATGATTTAAATATTTCATATGAACTCTTATTTGATGTGTTCTTCCTGTTTCTATATTAACTTTTAAAAGACTAAAATCTTGAATTTCATCAATAACTTCATAATTTGTAATTGCTAATTTCCCATTTACCTCAACAACTGCCATTCTTTTTCTTTCATAAGGATCTCTTCCTATAAGATTTTCTATTCTACCATCTTTTTTATTAAAATTTCCTTTACATATAGCTATATATGTTTTTTTCATATCTTTTTTTTGAAACATTTCAACTAATTTTTCATGTGCTTCATTTGTTTTAGCAATGATTATAAGTCCACTTGTATCCTTATCTAATCTATGAACTATTCCTGGTCTTATATTATCTTCATTTATATTTGAAAGACTTTTAAAATGATATAAAAGTGCATTCACTAAAGTTCCACTATAAATATTCTGTGCTGGATGAACTGTCATATTACTTGGTTTATTAATTACAGCAATATACTCATCTTCATATACAATATCTAATGAAATATTTTCTGGTTTTATTTCTAAAATTTCTTCTTCTGGAATTTTTACTTCTATACTTTCATTACCTTTTAATTTTATTCCTACTTTTTTAATTTCTTTTCCATTTATTTTTACTAAATTCTCTTCAATATATTTTTGAATTGTTGCTCTACTTGTTTCTTCAATTACATTTTGTAAAAAGATATCAAGTCTCTTTCCTTTATCTTCTTCACTCACTAAAAAGTTTAATTCTTTCATAAAATACCCCACAATTATACTCTTATAAAATAATTATAACATCCATTTATCATTTTTAAAACCTAAAATAATTGACATAATATTTTAAAAATGTTACCATATTCTGTACGAACAATGAAATATATATTTAGGTAGAGGTTGCGAAAAACAAGATTAAGCTGAAACAGCATGACAAAGCATTGAAGTCAGCCCAAAGGGAATTTCGCCGAAAGATTTAATTTGTCAGATTAAAGTCTTGGGCATACAAAAAATATTTGTATGACTGACATTAACTTATAGTTAATGTAGAGCTATCAATTTTATCAAATATAATTGTTGTAATTTGATATTGATTATTTACGTCTGCCATGAAAAAAATCCCATGGCATTTTTTTTTACCTAAAATTCATTGTTATTAATATTTTTAGGGAGGATTAATTTAGATGAATAAAATTTCAAAAGAAAGAAGAGGATGGTTTATAGAAATCTTAAAGCTTTCACCTGTAATTGTTCTTGCTGTTCTTATGGTTATAATGAAACTTGATGTTCTTGTTGCTGCACCTATTGCTGTAATTTTTGCTGCTTTTATAGCATGGGTTACAGAAAAATTAACTTTTCAAAAAATAGTTAATTCTGCTATTGATAGTGTAAAAGAAATTCAACTTGTTTTCTTTATTCTTATGCTTGCTTATGCTATGGCAGAAGCATTTATGGCAACAGGAGTAGGAGCTTCTATTATCATTATGACTCTTAATTTTGGATTAACAGCTAAAACTATAGCTGTTACTGGAATCATTGTAACAAGTCTTTTATCAGTTGCAATTGGAAGTTCTTGGGGAACTTTTGCAGCATGTGCACCTGTTTTTTTATGGCTTAATCATATTGTTGGAGGAAATATTCTTCTTACAACTGCAGCTATTGCTGGTGGAGCTTGTTTTGGAGATAATATTGGACTTATTTCTGATACTACCGTTGTTAGTTCTGGTATTCAAAAAGTAGAAGTTATTGACAGAATAAAACATCAAGGTGTTTGGTCTCTTTCATGTCTTATTTTAAGTATCATAACTTTCTATGGAGTTTCTGTTTTTATGGGACTTCCTGATACTGTTGGTAGTGCTAATGAAGCTATAAATAATATTCCTGAATCTGTTTGGACTGCTCTTGCTTCTGAAAGAGAATCTGCTGTTACTCTTTTAAAACAAGTTCAAAGTGGAATTCCAGCATATATGGGAATACCTCTTTTACTTGTTCTTGGTGCTGCAATTAAAGGTTTACCAACTCTTTTATGTTTATTCTTAGGAATATCTTCATCTCTTATTTTTGGACTTTTTGCTGGAACTATAACTTTTACTTCTGAAGCTGCTAACATAGCTAATGAAATTGGAAAAACTGCTATAGATTTAAAAGGATTTATTGATCTTGTTTATACAGGTTTTTCTGGAGCTGGGTCATGGGTTATTGTTATGATGATGTGGATAGCTGCTTTTGGTGGAATTATGGGACATATTAATGCTTTTGAACCTCTTTCAAGACTTGTTAAATTTATGGCAAAAAATGTTAGACAACTTATGTTTTATAATGGGCTTTTTTCTATTCTTGGAAATGCAGCTCTTGCAGATGAAATGGCACAAATTGTTACCATTGGACCTATTATAAAAAATCTTGTAGATGAAAATGTTGAAGGTGATGAAAAAGCAATTTATAAACTAAAACTTAGAAATGCAACTTTTAGTGATGCTCTTGGCGTTTTTGGTTCCCAATTAATTCCATGGCATGTTTATATAGGTTTCTATATTGGTATTGCAAAAGTTGTATATCCTTTACATGATTTTGTTCCTATGGATATTATAAAATTTAATTTTCTTGCTATGATTTCTGTTTTTTCTATTCTTTTTCTTACAATAACTGGACTTGATAGATTTATTCCTCTATTTAAATTAGAAGGAGAGCCAAAAGTAAGATTAAAAAAATAATTTTTAAAAAGCTATTATTTATATAATAGCTTTTTTTATTATCAATTTTTATATTATTAAAATATATTATTTTTAAAATTAATATTAATGAATTTAATTATTTTAAAAATCTGTTTGACTTATTAAGTATTCTTTAGTATACTTAAGCATATTTGAGATTTTGATCTTAAAATGGATTAAAAAACAAAGGGGGAGAGTCATTTGATAGCCGAAAGAATGATTGGAAAAGCTCTTGAAAAAGGTGCTTTTGAAATATCAAAAGAAGTTAAAGAAGCTGAAACAAAATTTGGAAAAGAAAATGTTATAAATTCTACAATAGGGACTTTTTATGGTGAAGATGAAAAATTATCTGTATTAAATACAATTGAAAAACATTATAAAAATCTTCCTGCTAGTGAATTATTTGGATATGCTTCTGGTATTAGTGGTAGTTTAGAGTATAAAGAAGCTGTTAGAAAAAATGTTTTTAATATTTATAATTCATCATTTGATAAATCCTTTATTGGAGTAACTGCAACTCCTGGAGGAACTGGTGCAATTCATAATACATTAAAAGCTTATATGGATTGTGAAGAAACTGTTCTTATTCCTGAATTTAGATGGGCTGCATATAAACATCTTGCTGCTGCCAATGGTTTAAATACTGATACCTATAATCTTTTTGATAAAGATAACTTTAATATTTTAGATTTTTCTAAAAAAGTTTTAGAATTAGCAAAATCTCAACACAGAGTTCTTGTTATAATAAATGATCCTTGTCAAAATCCTACTGGTTATTCTCTTTCTTTAGAAGAATGGAAATCTGTTGTTGAAATTTTAAAAGAAGCTAGTAAATATGGTGAGATTATTCTTTTAAATGATATTGCATATATAGATTATGACTTTAGAAGGGCTAAAAAATCTAGAGAATATATGACTCTTTTCAATGGTTTACCTGAAAATATTCTTATCATTATAGCATTTAGTATGTCAAAATCATTTACAAGTTATGGACTTAGAGTAGGAGCACAAGTTGCTATTTCATCTAGTAAAAAAGTAATAGAAGAATTTGATATTTCATCTACATTCCTTTGCCGTACAAGTTGGTCTAACACAAATAAAGGTGGAATGAAACTTCTTTCAGATATATATAATGATGAAACCTTACTTAAAAATATAGAAAATGAACGTGAAGAAAAAACTATTCTTCTTGAAAAACGTGCTAAAATATTTTTAGAAGAAGCTAAAAAAGCAAATCTTATTACTTGTCCTTTTAGAAGTGGATTTTTTATAACAATTCCTTTAAAAGAAAATGCTAAAGAAATTGTAGCAGATTTAAAATCTAAAAATGTTTTTGTACTTCCAATTTTTGGTGGAATAAGAATTGCTCTTTGTAGTATTTCATGTGAAAAAGCAAAAAAATTACCTGAGATTGTTGCTCAGTCTATAAAAAAATTTAATATATAAACTTTAAGGGGGAGATTTACTTGAAACAAGAATTTTCAATTAATAGAAATAGCATCATGCTTAATTTTACTGCTAAATATTGTACAACTTCTGATGAACTTTTAAGT
>SAMEA104404100__coassemble_1446_pt1 | contig 21357 bp, 23 predicted proteins | sample SAMEA104404100__metabat2_low_PE_012 | metagenome-assembled genome bin SAMEA104404100 (sample SAMEA104404100) | Balaenoptera acutorostrata
AAAGACATATACCCATCACAATCTTTGGTTGCTTTAAACTCATCAAAGCATAATGCGTCAGGAAGATAATTAAAACAAGGTAAATATGTTTTAAATGTATTGTTAACTATTTTATTAACAGAATTATGAGAAATACTAAAAGAATCAGCAATATTCTTTTCAGAAATATTTTTATCTTTGATATTAAGTAAAATTTTGATAAAATAGTTTTGAGACAAGTGAATGACCTCCTGTTTGTTTTGTGTTGGGACTTAATTTTAACAGGAAAATTTACTTGTTTCTTCTTTTTTTTGGAAAAAATTAAAAAAAGTGCTGATATATTTAAGTATCAACACTAAAAATTATATAATCTAAAAAATAATTCTAAAAGTTAAAAAAGTTAAATATATAGAAATAAAATTTTTATATATTTAAAAATTCTTTACAAAAATTAATAAATAATTTCATATTATCATCTAAAGATACATTTTTTAATTTAATCCATCCTACATCTATTTTAGGTATATTTCCTGATAATGGAATTGCAATTATTTCATTATTAGCTATTTCTTTTACAATATTTCCACTTCCAATATTATATGAATCAGTATGTTTAATAATATTATATATAGTATCTCTATCAGTAACTTTTATGACTTTTGTATAAGTTTTTAAATTTAAAAGTTCTTCATAAAAGTTTACAGAATTAACTTCTTGCTCAAAAAATAAAATTGGATATTCTTTTAAATCTTCAATATGAATTTTTTTATATTTTGTAAGAGGGTGATTTTTTCTTATAAAAATATGAGGATCAAATCTTTTTAAAAGGAAAAATTCTATATTTTTAGCATTAAGATAATTTTTTGTAAATGGCTGTGCTTCTTCGGAAATAAAAAGTATTCCTAAATTACTTTTTTGAGTACGGACATTTTCAATAACTTCATGTGTTTTTTCTTCTCTTAAAATAAATTCAAAATTATCTCCCATTTTATTTTTTAAAAATTCAATAAATCCAGCAACAACAAAAGAATAATGTTGAGTAGATACAGCAAATTTTGAGTAATTTGAATTTAATTTTTTTATAAATCTATTTTCAATGATATTAAATTGTTCAGTAAGACTTTTAGCATACCATAAAAGTTCTATACCTTCAGGGGTAAATGTTATTGTTTTACTTTTTGTATTTCTATAAAAAAGAGTTGTGTTCAATTCACTTTCTAATTCTTTTATAACTTTTGTTATATTTGGTTGTGTTACATATAATGATTGTGCTGCTTTATTTAAAGAACCACATTTTGAAATTTCTAAAAGATAATTTAGCTGTTTAATAGTCATAAAATCTCCTTTTGATTTAATATATAACTTTTTTTTATAGATAATAATGAAAAAATAGAATTTGATAATAGTAAAAATAATATATATAATCATATTATAACATTAAAATGTATCAAAATGATTTTTTTTGATACTTATTGTTTAAAAAAATAATAAAAAATATATAAATAAAAATATTTGAAAAGTTATAGGAGGTGAAAATTATATTATTTCAAATATTTGGTAAAAATTAAAGGAGGAAATATGGGAACAAAGAAAAAAGGAATAAAAATAAATGCATTTTGTTTATTATTTTGTGTAATTATCATTTGTGCATTAGCATCTTATGTAATAACACCTGGAACGTTTGAACGTCAAATAGTGGATGGTAGAACAGTTGTTGTACCTGGAAGTTATCATGTCATAGAGAAAGCAGCTCTTTCTCCTCTTGCAATATTTAATGCAGTTCCAAATGGAATAATAGGAGCAGCAAATATGGTTGTTCTTATTTTACTTGTTGGTGGTTCAATAGAAGTTTATAATAAATCTGGTGCTATTAATGCTGGAATTGGAAAGTTAGTAAAATCAGTAGGAACAAAAGGTGGTCCTCTTGTAATATCTGTATTCTTTGCTGTTTTTGCAATTTTAGGTGGATTTTTAGGATGGATAGAAGTTTGTATTCCTTTTGCTCCATTGATTATTCCGATACTTCTTGCTCTTGGATATGATACTATAGTTGGTGTTTCAATTTTAGTTTTAGGACTTATGGTTGGATTTGCAATAGGACCAACAAATATTTATACAGTTGGTATAGCTCATCAGGTATCACAGCTTCCTATATTTTCTGGAATAAAATTAAGACTTATAGCTTATTTTATATTTACAGGAATAACTTTAATATATATATTAATGTATGCATCAAAAATAAAAAAATCACCCGAAAAAAGTTATATGAATGGAATAGATGTTTCTGATTTAAATGTAGATTTATCTAAAAATGAAGATATGAGTAAAAATCAAGCAATAGCTCTTATTATTTTGGTTTTAACTTTTGTTATTTCTGTATTTGGAATGTTAAAATTAAAATGGTCTATTGTAGATATGACAGGAGTATTTTTACTAAGTGGAATTATAGCAGGTTTTGTAACAAAAATGTCAGCTTCAGATATAGCAGATAGTTTTATAGAAGGTTCAAAAGGTGCTATGGGTGGAGCTATGATAGTAGGAGTTGCTCGTGGAGTTCAATGGATATTAGAACAAGGTGGAATAATAGATCCAATAATTAATGGACTTTCTAAAATTCTTTCAGGACTTCCACCTGTTGGTTCAGCAATAGGAGTACTTATTGTTGTATCATTATTAAATGCTCTTGTTCCATCAGGAAGTGGAAAAGCTATGGCACTTATGCCTATATTAATGCCATTAGCAGAACTTATAGGAATAACTCGTCAAACAATGATTTTAGCATATCAATTTGGAGATGGGATTTCAAATATTTTCTGGTTTACTTATGGCGGACTTTTAATTTTCCTTTCTTATGGAAAAATTCCATTATCTCGTTGGTATAAATTTGTTATGCCGTTAATTGGAATAATGATAGTACTAGCTATTATATTTTTGTACATAGCAGTGAAAATAGGATATGGTCCAGCATAAAATAAAAGGAGAATTAAATAAAATGATTAAAGAAATGGCAGAAAAATATAAAGAATATGTAATAGAATTAAGAAGAGAACTTCATATGAATCCAGGTTTAAGTTGGGAAGAATTTGAAGCATCTAAAATTATAAAAAGAGAATTAGAAAAAATGGGAATATTATATAAAGAATGTGCAGGAACAGGAGTAGTCGTTGATATCAAAGGAGCTCAAGAAGGAAAATGTGTTTTATTAAGAGCAGATATGGATGCTTTACCTGTTACAGAATGTACAACAGTAGATTATAAATCTCAAAAAAATGGAGTTATGCATGCATGTGGACATGATGGACATGTAGCTCAACTTCTTGGAGCAGTAAGAATCTTAAATGAGTGTAAAGATAAAATAAAAGGAACTGTAAGATGTGTATTTCAACCAGCTGAAGAAATAGGACAAGGTGCAGCAAAAATGATAAAAGAAGGAGTCCTAGAGGGTGTAGACAGTGCTTTTGCTATTCATTTATGGTCAGATATTCCTGTTGGTAAAGTTTCTGTTGAAGCAGGTCCAAGAATGGCATCTGCGGATAACTTTGAAATAAAAATAACAGGAAAAGGTGGACATGGTTCATTACCACAACAATGTGTAGATCCAGTTGTAACAGCATCAGCCTTTATTATGAATTTACAAAGTATATCAAGTAGAGAAACAAATCCAAATGATTCACTTGTAATTACAGTTGGAAAGCTTCAAGCAGGAACAACATTTAATGTTATTCCAGGATATGCAGTTATTCAAGGAACAACAAGATGTTTTAATCCAGAATTAAGAAAAGAAATTCCTAATAAAATTGAGAGAATATTAAAAGGAACAACAGATATTTATAGAGCAGAGTATGAAATGAAATATATGTTCTATCCAGCTCCTGTAATAAATGATGAAAAATGCAGTAAAATTGCAAGAGATAGTGTGAGAAAATTACTAGGTGAAGAAGGATTTTATTCTTTAGAAAAATTAACAACTGCAGAAGATTTTTCAGCATTTTCAACAAAAGTTCCAGGTGTTTTAGCATTTGTAGGAGTAAGAAATTCTGATAAAGAATGTAAATATCCTCATCACCATGCAAAATTTAATATGGATGAAGATGGATTTGTAATAGGAACAAGCTTATATGTTCAATATGCATTAGATTTTTTAAATAATTAGTATTTTAAAGCCAAAGATTTTCTTTGGCTTTTTTTTAATAAAACTGATTAGTCCTTGAAAATAAAGAGAAAAAATAAATATATTTTGACAAGAAAGAAAAGATATGTTAGAATGATTAGGCTATATAAATAGATATTCCTCTTTAATTTAAAAGGAATATTAAATGAATATCTAACAGGAGGAAAATAATGAAAGAAAGATTAATCGCATTAATTGAAAAAGACTACCTAAGAACTGATATACCTCAATTTAAAGCTGGGGACACAATTGCAGTTTACTACAAAGTAGTTGAAGGAAACAAAGAAAGAGTTCAACTTTTCCAAGGAACAGTAATCAGAGTAAACGGTTCTGGAATTGCAAAAGCATTCACAGTTAGAAAAGTTGTAGATGGAATAGGTGTTGAAAGAATAATCCCTATGAACTCTCCAATGGTTGATAAAATTGAAGTGCTAAAAGTAGGAAAAGTAAGAAGAAGCAAACTTTACTACCTAAGAGGATTATCTGGTAAACAAGCTAGAATTAAAGAACTTAGAAAATAGTTTCAAAAAGCTAAAGGTATATACCTTTAGCTTTTTTTTATTTTTTGTGATAAAATATACCCATGAAATCTAATAAATTAAAAGTTTAAAAAGAAAGGAAGCTAAAAAATGAGCAGAGAAAATCTTATATTTAATGGTATATTTTATTTTCTTTTAACAATATTTTTTATTTATATATTTGTAAGAGAAAAATATCTTGTAGTAAAAATAGAAAAGTATAGAAATAAATTTTCAGAAAAAATAATAAATGTTTTTAGGATAGAGAATAATAATAAAAAAAATATAGTTCATAAAATAGTTAATGGGACAGAAACAATTGTGACAGCAGTGATTTTAGTTCTTATTATCCAAAAATTTTATATAGGAAATTTTATGGTTCCAACAGGTTCTATGGAAACGACTATTATGCCTAAAGATAGACTTTTTGGAAATATGGCAATTTATAAATTCAAAGCTCCCAAAAGAGAAGATATAGTAGTTTTTAAAGAGCCAGTTGAAGATAAAGTTCTTTATACAAAAAGATTAATGGGTCTTCCTGGAGAAAAAATAGAAATAAAAAATGGCAATCTTTTTATAAATAATAAAAAAATAAGTATAAGAGAATATTCAAATTTAGGGAAAATAGGAATGAATACATGGATTGTTCCTAAAAAAGGTGATATGGTAACAATAAAACCAGCTATGAATTATAATGAAGTATATCAGAAAGTAAATTTTGATATAGGAAAAGTTCAGAATCTTCTTCTTGAAAATGGAAATACAGATGTAGTAGAAAAATTTCTTCCAAGATTAAAATTTTATGTTAATGGTGAAGAAACTGGTATGATTTTAGATTATCTTCATGATAAAGATATTTTGAAAAAGATAACAGCAGGAGAAACAGTAGAAGTTATTCTTGATGAAGATTATTATTTTATGCTTGGAGATAATACAAATGGAAGTTATGATTCAAGATTTTGGGGATTTGTAAAAGATAGTAGAATAAAAGGAAAAGCTGTTGTAAGATTTTGGCCTTTAAATAGAATTTCAATTCTTAAATAAAAAGTTGGAGAAATTAAATGTTTACAATTTGTGAAAATAATAATACAGAAGAAATATATAAATTAGAATTAGAAATATTTGGTAATAGTGCATATACTTTAAAACAAATAGAAGATATAAATACAATGCCAGATATGTATAAAATAATATCTATAAAAGATGAAAATGGAATTATGGCAGGATATGTTATTATTTTTAATAATAGTGCTTCTTTAGAAATTATGAAAATAGGAGTAAATCCAGAATATAGAAAAAAAGGTTTTGGAACAATTCTTATTAATGAAATGAAAAAATCAAGAATGGAGATTTTTTTAGAAGTTCGTGAAAATAATGTAACTGCTAGAGAATTTTATAAAAAAAATGGTTTTAAAGAAACAGGAAAAAGAAAAAATTATTATCGTGATACAAATGAATCTGCTATAATAATGGCTTATTAATTTTTTAAATGTAAAGGAGTTTTATGGAAAAAAATATTTATTCAAATCCATTAGTAGAAAGATATAGTTCGAAAGAGATGTTAGAGATTTTTTCACCTAAGAATAAATTTTCTCTATGGAGAAAATTATGGGTATATCTTGCTGAAAGTGAAAAAGAATTAGGGCTTAATATAACTGACGAACAAATTAATGAAATGAAAAAACATATTTATGATATTGATTTTGATATGGCAAAACAAAGGGAAAAAGAGGTAAGACATGATGTAATGGCTCATGTATATACTTTTGGAATGCAAGCAAAATCAGCTATGCCAATAATTCATCTTGGAGCAACAAGTGCATATGTTGGAGATAATACAGATTTAATTCAAATAAAAGAAGGTCTTGCTGTTTTAAGAAAAGAAATGATAAACGTAATGGATGGTTTATCAAAGTTTGCTCTTGAATATAAAGGAATGCCAACTCTTGGATTTACACATTTTCAGGCTGCTCAACTTACAACAGTTGGTAAAAGAGCAACTCTTTGGCTTCAAAGTCTTATGCTTGATTTTGAAGAACTTGAGTTTAGAGATAAAACTTTAAGATTTAGAGGAGTAAAAGGAACAACTGGAACTCAAGCAAGTTTTGAAGAACTTTTTGATAAGAATTTTGAAAAAGTAAAAACACTTGATGAGATGGTAACAAAAAAAGCAGGATTTGAAAAAAGACTTATGGTAGCAGGACAAACTTATGATAGAAAGATTGATTCTGAGATAATGAATCTTTTATCAAATATAGCTCAGTCAGCACATAAATTTACAAATGACTTAAGATTACTTCAGCATTTAAAAGAAGTAGAAGAGCCTTTTGAAAAAAATCAAATAGGTTCATCAGCTATGGCATATAAAAGAAATCCAATGAGAAGTGAAAGAATTTCTTCTCTTGCAAAATATGTAATAGCTCTTCAACAAAGTACAGCAATGACAGCATCAACTCAGTGGTTTGAAAGAACATTAGATGATTCTGCTAATAAGAGACTTTCTCTTCCACAAGCTTTTCTTGCAGTAGATGCAATTCTTATTATATGGAAAAATATTCTTAATGGATTAGTAGTTTATCCAAAAATGATAGAGAAACATATAATGGCAGAACTTCCATTTATGGCAACAGAATATATAATAATGGAAGGAGTAAAAAATGGTGGAGATAGACAAGAACTTCATGAAAAAATAAGAGTTCATTCTATGGAAGCTGGAAAAATGGTAAAAGTTCATGGACTTGAAAATGATTTAATAGAGAGAATAATAAATGATCCAAGTTTTAATATAGATAAAGAAAAATTAAAAGAGATATTATCTCCTAAAAATTTCATAGGTTTTGCAGAAGAACAAACAGAAGAATTTATAGAGGTAGAAATAAAGCCAATATTAAAAAAATATTCAAATCTTTTAGGAATGGAAGCAGATCTTAAGGTATAATTATGGAAAGAGTAAAAGAAAAGAATAATATAAGAAGAGAAAAATACCTTATATTCTTAATTTTATTATCACTTTATCTTTCATTAGCAGAAGCTCTTATTCCTAAACCATTTCCATGGTTAAAATTAGGACTTGCTAATATAGGAACTATTATAGCTTTAGAAAAATTTGGAAAAAAAATGGCATTAGAAGTAACTTTATGTAGAATAATTATTCAAGGAATAATGATAGGTACTCTTTTTAGCCCTGGCTTTATAGTAAGTTTAATTTCAGGAATAGTAAGTGTAAATATTATGATTTTATTTTATAATTTTAGAAGCAGTTTAAGTCTTATTTCACTAAGTATCTTATCTGCATTAGCACATAACTTTACTCAACTTTTAGTAGTTTATTTTTTAATGTTTAGAAATATGAATATTAATTCTAGATATATAGTATTTTTTGTAATAGGTTTTTTATTTTTGGGTTGTATTGCAGGAGCAATAACAGGGTTTATAGGAGAAAAATTATTACTTAGAAGGAGTTGTATAAAATGAGAAGATATTTTGGAACTGACGGTATAAGAGGAGAAGCGAATAGAGAACTTACAGCAGAGTTAGCAATGAAATTAGGATATGCTTTAGGATATTATTTAAGAAAGCAAAATCCTGAAAAGAAAAAAATAAAAGTTATTATGGGTTCGGATACAAGAATATCAGGATATATGTTAAGATCAGCTTTATCAGCAGGACTTACATCAATGGGAATAAATATTGATTTTGTGGGAGTTATTCCTACTCCTGGCGTTGCTTTTATAACACAAGCAAAAGGTGCAGAAGCAGGAATTATGATATCAGCATCTCATAATCCAGCAAAAGATAATGGAATAAAAATATTTGCAAAAGATGGTTGTAAATTACCAGATGAAGTAGAACTTAGACTTGAAAGTTTAATAGATAATTATGAAAAAGTAGTAGCAGAACCTCTTGCAGGTGATGAAGTAGGAAAATTTAAATATGCAGAAGATGATTATTTCTTATATAGAGATCATTTAAAATCAATAGTTAAAGGTGATTTCTCTGGAATGAAAATAATTTTAGATGCTGCTAATGGTTCAGCATATAGAGCTGCAAAAGATGTATTTTTATCTCTTGGTGCAGAGATAGTTGTGATAAATGATGCTCCAAATGGAAAAAATATCAATGTAAAATGTGGTTCTACTCATCCAGAAATTTTATCAAAAGTTGTTATGGGATATGAAGCAGATTTAGGTCTTGCTTATGATGGAGATGCAGATAGATTAATAGCAGTTGATAGAAATGGAAAAATAGTTGATGGAGATAAAATAATAGCAACTCTTGCAGTAGATATGAAAAAGAAGAATATTCTTGTAAATAATAGAGTTGTTACAACTGTAATGAGTAATATGGGATTAGAGTCTTTCCTTAATGATAATGGAATAGTATTAGTAAGAGCTAATGTGGGAGATAGATATGTTCTTGAAAAAATGAAGAGTCAAGGACTTAATATAGGTGGAGAACAGTCAGGACATATAATTCTTCTTGATTATGGAACAACAGGTGATGGAATTCAATCATCTCTTAAATTAGTTGAAGTATTAAGAGATAGTGGAAAAACTCTTGATGAACTTGTAGGATTAATTCCAGAATGGCCACAAGTTTTAATAAATGTAAAAGTTGATAATATTAAGAAAAATATGTGGAATAAAAATGAAAATATAACTTCTTTCATAGAAAACAAAGAAAAAGTTATGGGAAATGAAGGAAGAGTACTTGTTAGAACTTCAGGAACAGAACCAATTGTTAGAGTTATGGTAGAAGGAAAAAATGTTGATTTAGTAAAAGCTGTTGCTGAAGAAATAGCAGAAGTTGTAAAAAAAGAGTTAGCATAAAAATTAAATAGAATTTTAGGGAGAAAATATAATGTATAAAAATTTTTCTAAAGTTTATGACAAATTCATGGAAATTTGCGACTATAAGGAATGGGCTAATGTTCTTGAGAATTATATAAAAGAATATAATTCAGAAGGAAAAAAAGTTTTAGACTTAGGATGTGGAACAGGAGAAACTTTATTAAAGATAAGTGAGAAATATAGTTGTTCAGGTCTAGATTTATCAGAAGAGATGCTTAAGAAAGCAAATATTAAACTAAAAAATAAAAAAGTACCTTTATTTTTAGGAGATATGAGAGAATTTGACACAGGAGAAAAATATGACATTATATTTTCTTTTTTTGATACAGTAAATCATCTTACATCTCTTTCAGATTTAGGAGATCTTTTTAATAGTGTAAGAAATGCTCTTAATAATGGTGGAATCTATATTTTTGATGTAGTGGATAGAGAATTTATGGAAAAAATGTTTGCTAATGGGGTGTATGCAGATAATAGAAAAGACTTTGCAGTTATATGGGAACATTTTTATAATGAAGATGAAAATCTTGATGAAATAGAGGCAACTTATTTTATAAAAAATAAAAATAAAGGTTATGATAAAGTAACAGAATATTATGAAAAAAGAATTTTTACTAATGAAGAAATTAATATTTGTGCAAAAAATGCTTCACTTAGTATTGAAAAATATGATATTAATACCACTTTAGCTGGAAAAAGATATTTCTATATTTTAAAAAATATTAACTAATTAAATATATTAAAAAATTATAAGTATAGTGTATTAAAATAAGTAAAAATAATTTTATTATGAAAAAATAGTATTCGGAGGTAAAAAATTAGAACAAAATTTTATTTATTATAGAAAAAACTTTATGAAGGTAAAAAAAAATGTTAAAATTTGATAGAGATTTTTTTAAATACTTGTCTCTTTTAGGGACTCTCGGGTTTATTATTATAGGGAATGTTTTAATATGTCTTGCAATATATAAATATATAATAGCAAAATATATTTATGAAAGTCCTTTAATTTTTATAGCTTTTCTTCTTTTAGGGGTTGCTAGTGGTTTTTACAATGTATATCAACAAATAATGAAAAAATAATTGGAAAGGTTTTTTGTATGGATGAAATAAAAAATTTAATACAGAGAGCATTTATAACTTCTGTAATAATAATTATATATGGCTTTATAGTAAAAGAAAAAATGGTCTATATAGGAATGTTTACAGGTTCTCTTATATCTATACTAGCTTTTTATATGATATGTTTAGATGTAAAAGCAATTGCAGCTAAAGGAGGAGCATATAAAGTAGGAATATTAAGTTATTTAAAAAGATATTTTCTTTATGGTTTGATTTTATGGTTGGCGATTTATTTTTTTGGGATAGGAATGATGTTAAGTACTGCCATTGGATTATTAAATATAAAATTTAATATCTATATAATGGTTTTATATAAAAATTTTATAAGATTTAAAAAGAAGTACTTAAAGTAAAAAGAGAGGAGGGTTTATATGAACATAGGTTTTTTTACTCCACCTCTAGTAGAAGGACCAAGAATTGTATTTTTTGTACCTTTGCCAGAAGCTTTAAATAAACTTCCTATAGCAATGGATATGGGAAATGGACAATTTGGTCTTCCTGTTACAATCACAGTAATAGGAACTTGGTTCTGCATGCTTGTTTTATTTTTACTGTTTAGGACAGGAACAAGAAAACTAGAGCTTATCCCTAAGGGATGGCTTCAAACAGCGCTGGAATCCTTATATGTATTCCTTGATGGATTAGTTGAACAAATGATAGGAAATTGGAAGAAAAAATATTTTTCTTTTATTGCTACAATTTTCATATTTATTTTGACAAGTAATTTGCTGACATTTTTCTTTCCAATACCATGGCCTACTTTTGGACCAGATGGAACAGTAATAATATCACCTGCTTTCCGTGCTCCTACTATGGATTTAAATACAACAGTAGGATTAGCCATAGTAGTAACAGTGGTATTTATAGGAACAAGTATTAAGAGAAATGGAGTGTTTGGCTATGCCAAAGGCTTTTTAGATCCAGTACCTGTTATGTTGCCTTTAAACATAGTAGGGGAACTAGCAAAACCAGTAAATATGTCAATGAGATTGTTTGGAAATATGTTTGCTGGTTCAGTAATCATGGGACTTCTTTATAAAGCAGCACCATGGGTTATACCTGCACCATTGCATTTATATTTTGATTTATTTGCAGCAATAGTGCAAAGTTTCGTATTTACAATGCTTACAATGGTTCATATTCAAGGAGCATTGGGAGATTCTGTAATGGAAGAAGAAATGTAAAACAAAAATTTAGAAAATTTAGGAGGTATTCATATGGATATTTTATTAGCAAAAACAATAGTTTTAGCAGCATCAGCAGTTGGAGCAGGATGTGCAATGATAGCTGGACTTGGACCAGGGATAGGAGAAGGTTATGCAGCTGGTAAAGCAGTAGAAGCAGTAGCAAGACAACCAGAAGCAAAAAGTAACATTATTTCTACAATGATATTAGGACAAGCAGTAGCAGAGTCAACAGGTATTTATTCACTAGTTATAGCTATGATTCTATTATATGCAAATCCATTTATGTCAATACTAGAAAAAGCTGCAGGACTTATTAAGTAAGAACTAGATAAATTAGTTATAGAGGAATTAATTAATCTAGGAAGGAGGTAATAATCTTGGCACCACAAAATATGCCTGCAATTTCAATTGATATAAATATGTTTTGGCAGATAATAAACTTTTTTATACTTATAATTGTGTTTAATAAGTATTTTAAGCATCCACTTAGAAGAATTATAAGAGAAAGACAAGCTAAAATAGCTGGAGAACTTGAAGATGCTAAAAAAGATAAACAAACTGCTAAAGATTCAAGAGAAGAAGCAGAAAAAATCTTAAAACAAGCTAGAATAGAAGCACATAAAATAATTAGTTTATCTGAAAAGAAAGCTGATGATAGAAAAGAAGAGATTTTAAGAGAAGCTACAATACAAAGAGATAAGATTTTAAAAAGTGCTGAAGTAGAAGTAGGTAAGATGAAAGCAAGAGCAAGAGAAGTAATAAGAGGAGAAATGCAAACTCTTGCAGTTCAACTTGCAGAAAAAATTATTACTGAAAAATTAGATTCAAAAGCTGGAGATATATTAATTGACGACTTTATTGACAAGGTAGGGGACGCCGAATGATAGCAGATAGCCAAATAGGAAAAAGATATGCAGAAGCAATTTTTGAAATAGCAGAATCTAATAACAGTGTAAAAGATGTTTACAAAGCACTAAACAGCCTAATGGAATCTTATAAAGAAGATAAAGAATTTAAGAACTTTATAGATCATCCATTAATTACAAATGATGAAAAGATAAAAGTTCTTGATGAAATTTATCATGAAGAAAAACAAGAAATAAAAAATATAATTTTTTATATTCTTGAAAAAAATAGAATGATGAATATCAGAGAAATAGTTGCTGAGTATTTGAAAATTTATTATGCTAAAAATCAAATACTTGATGTAGAAGCTACTTTTGCTCAGAAACTTACAAATGAACAAAGAGAAAAGCTTATACAAAAACTAGAAAGAAAAACTAAGAAAAAGATAAATTTAGTAGAAAAAGTAGATACCAGCATAATCGGTGGTGGAATTCTTAAAATCGGAGATAAAATTATTGACGGTACAGTAAGAACTCAGTTAGATTCTCTGGTTAAGTCACTGTAAACTACACATAAATTGGAGGTGTAATCGTTGAATATCAGACCAGAAGAGGTAAGTAATATAATTAAAACAGAAATAGAAAACTATAAAAAAAGCCTCGATGTAAAAACTTCAGGTTCTGTATTGGAAGTTGGAGACGGTATTGCCAGAATATACGGTCTTAGCAACGCTAAAGCGGGAGAGCTTCTTGAGTTTACAAATGGAATAATGGGAATGGTTTTAAACCTTGAAGAAAATAATGTAGGAGCCGTTATTCTTGGAGATTTCTCTCAAATAAAAGAGGGAGATGAAGTAAAAGCAACAGGAAGAATAGTATCTGTTCCTGCAGGAGAAGGATTCTTAGGAAGAGTTGTTAATGCTTTAGGAGAACCTATTGATGGAAAAGGTGATGTTGAAGCAGTAAAATATATGGATATAGAAAGAAAAGCTTCAGGAATTATTTCTAGAAAGCCAGTATTTGAACCTTTACAAACAGGAATTAAATCAATAGATGGAATGGTACCTATTGGAAGAGGACAAAGAGAATTAATAATAGGAGACAGACAGACAGGAAAAACTGCTATAGCTGTTGATGCTATTATTAACCAAAAAGGTACAGGAGTAAAATGTATTTATGTAGCAATAGGACAAAAAAGATCAACAGTTGCTCAAATTTATAAAAGACTAGAAGATTTAGGTGCTATGGAGTATACAACAATAGTTGCTGCAACAGCATCTGAAGCTGCACCATTACAATATTTAGCACCATATGCAGGAGTTGCTATGGGTGAATATTTTATGGATAAAGGAGAACATGTTTTAATAATTTATGATGACTTATCTAAACACGCTGTAGCTTATAGAGAAATGTCATTATTATTAAAAAGACCACCTGGAAGAGAAGCTTATCCAGGAGATGTATTCTATCTTCATTCAAGACTTCTTGAAAGAGCAGCAAAATTATCAGATGAATTAGGTGGAGGTTCAATAACAGCTCTACCTATTATAGAAACACAAGCTGGAGACGTTTCAGCATATATTCCTACAAACGTTATTTCAATAACAGATGGTCAAATTTTCCTAGATTCTCAATTATTTAATTCAGGATTTAGACCAGCTATAAATGCAGGAATTTCAGTATCAAGGGTTGGAGGAGCAGCTCAAATAAAAGCTATGAAACAAGTTGCAGCTAAAGTAAAACTAGAACTTGCTCAATATACAGAACTTCTTACATTCGCACAATTTGGTTCAGACCTTGATAAAGCAACTAAAGCTCAACTTGAAAGAGGACATAGAATAATGGCAGTATTAAAGCAACCTCAAAATAGACCTTATTCTGTAGAAAAACAAGTTGTATCTTTCTTTGCAGTTACAAATGGTTATTTAGATGATATAGCTGTAGAAAATGTAAATAGATTTGAAAATGAACTAATTAAAGAACTTGAAACTACAACTTCTATCTTAGATGAAATAAAAGATAAAAAAGCATTAGATAAAGAACTTGAAACTAAACTTAAAGATATTATAAGTGCTTTTAAAAAGAATTTTAACTAAGAAGAGGTGATAAAATGGCTGGTTCTAGAGAAATTAGAGATAGAATAAAAAGTGTCCAGTCTACTCATCAAATTACAAAGGCTATGGAGATTGTTTCCACTACAAAATTTAAAAAATTTGTATCAATAGTAGCAAAATCAAGACCATACTCTGACAGTATTCATGAAGTTTTAAAGAATATTGCTGCAGGAGTAAAACATGAAAATCATCCTCTTTTTGATGGAAAAAAAGAAGTAAAAAGAATTGGAGTTATTGTAATGACTTCTGATAGAGGTCTTTGTGGAAGTTTCAATACTAATACTCTAAAAAAACTAAAAGAGTTTGAAGAAAGTCATGTAGAAAAAGAAGTCTCTGTAATTGCGATAGGAAGAAAAGGAAGAGATTATTGTATAAAAAGAAATTATGATCTTAAAGCAGAGTATACACAACTTATTCCAGAAACAATGTTTGAAAAAGCAAAAGAGATAAGTGAAAATATAGTTGAATATTATTATGCAGATATTTTTGATGAAGTATATGTTATTTATAATAAATTTGTTTCAGCTTTAAGAAGTGATTTAACGGTAAAAAGACTTATTCCTATTGAAAGAGTAGAATCAGAAACTAATACATCATATATATTTGAACCTGATGGAGAAGCAATCCTTTCAAGTCTACTTCCTAAGTATTTGAATATAGAACTTTATCAGGCAATATTAGATAATACAGCTAGTGAGCATTCTTCTAGAAAAAATTCAATGAAGAATGCAACTGATAATGCTGAAGAAATGATAAAAGCATTAAATCTTCAATACAATAGAGAAAGACAAGCTGCTATTACTCAGGAAATTTCTGAGATTGTTGGAGGAGCAGCAGCATTAAAATAATAAGAGGGAGGCAATGAATTGGAGAATAAAGGAACTCTTACACAGATAATAGGTCCCGTAGTAGACGTCGTTTTTAAAAACGAATTGCCTAAAATATATAACGCCCTTAAAGTAAAAGTGGGTGAAAAAGAATTAGTACTAGAAGTTGCTCAACATATGGGAAACAACGTAGTAAGAACAGTTGCTATGGACGATACTAATGGTCTACAAAGAGGAATGGAAGTTATAGATACAGGAGCACCAATAATGGTTCCTGTTGGAAAAGCTGTTTTAGGAAGAATCCTAAACGTATTAGGTCAACCAGTTGACAACGCTGGTCCTATTGCAACAGAAGAAAGATTACCTATACACAGAGAGGCTCCAAATTTTGAATCTCAAGGAACAGAGGTTGAAATTTTTGAAACTGGTATAAAAGTAATTGACCTTTTAGCACCATATATAAAAGGTGGAAAAATTGGTCTATTTGGAGGAGCTGGAGTTGGAAAAACAGTTCTTATAATGGAGCTTATTAATAATATTGCTAAAGGACATGGAGGACTTTCTGTTTTTGCAGGAGTTGGAGAAAGAACAAGAGAAGGAAGAGACCTTTATGATGAAATGACTGAATCAGGAGTTCTTTCAAAAACATCACTTGTTTATGGACAAATGAATGAGCCACCTGGAGCAAGACTTAGAGTAGGACTTACAGGTCTTACAATAGCAGAAAATTTTAGAGATAAAGAAGGACAAGACGTTCTTTTATTTATTGATAATATATTTAGATTTACACAAGCTGGATCAGAAGTTTCAGCTCTTCTTGGAAGAACACCATCAGCAGTTGGATATCAACCAAATCTTGCTACAGAAATGGGAGCTTTACAAGAAAGAATTACTTCTACAAAAACAGGTTCAATAACATCAGTTCAAGCTGTATATGTACCAGCAGATGACCTTACTGACCCTGCACCAGCTACAACATTCTCACACTTAGATGCGACAACAGTTCTTTCAAGAAGAATAGCATCTCTTGGAATTTATCCTGCTGTTGACCCACTAGATTCTACATCAAAAGCACTTGATGCAGATATAGTTGGAAATGAACATTATACAGTAGCTAGAGAAGTTCAAGCAGTGTTACAAAGATATAAAGAATTACAAGATATTATTGCAATTTTAGGTATGGACGAATTATCTGACGAAGATAAAATGACTGTATCAAGAGCAAGAAAAATAGAGAAATTCTTCTCTCAACCATTCTCTGTTGCTGAGCAATTTACAGGAATGGCAGGAAAATATGTTCCTATAAAAGAAACAGTAAGAGGATTTAAAGAAATTCTTGAAGGTAAACATGATGACCTTCCAGAACAAGCTTTCTTATATGTTGGAACAATAGAAGAAGCTATTGCTAAAGGAAGAGAGTTAATGAAGGGAGCTGAATAATTATGGCAAACTTTAAATTAGAAATAGTAACTCCTACTGGAAAAATATATTCTAATGAAGTAGAGTTTGTTCTTGTGAGAACAACAGAAGGTGATATGGGAATTCTTGCAAATCATTCTCCTTTTGTAGCTAGTCTTGCTATAGGTGAGATGATAGTAAGAGAGGAAAAAGGAAAAGAGATACCTTATTATGTTTCAGAGGGATTTATAGAAATAAACTCTAATAAAGTAATAGTTCTTGTTGATGAAGCTATGCTTGCATCAGAAATCGATCTTGAAAAAGCAAGAAAAGAAGCTGTTTTTGCAGAAGAAAAATTAAAAAGATTAACAGAAGATAAAAATTTTGTTTTAACTCAAAAAAGCTTACATGAAGCTTTAGTAAAAGTAAGTATTGCAGAGAAACTATTATAAAAAATTAAACAGTGTAGAATTTTCTACACTGTTTTTTTTGTAAAAGACAAATTTGAAATAAAGAATGTCAAAAAATATAAAATTAAATATTATTTTTGATGAGAGCTCTTATTATTGATATAGAAGTTTATATTGTGGTATACTGAAAGTATAAATGATACAGGAGGAATTTTATGAGAAAATTAATAGCAATAGTATCTTTTATTGTTGTTTTTATACTTTCTTATAGTGAACTTAAATATGAAGATATAGATAAAAATCATTGGGCATATAAATCTGTTGAAAAATTAGTAGCAGAGGGAATTATTGAAGAAGATTCTTTTAGATTTGAGGGAAATAAATCTTTAACAAGGTATCAATTTGCTTATGATTTATCAAATGCTCTTGATAAAATTGATATAGAAAAAGCTAATAAAAATGAGTTAGAAATTTTAGAAACACTTGTTGTAGATTTTTCAAATGAACTTAATAAGATAGGATTTGATGCAAAAACTTTTGAAGATAAAATAGAAAATATAGAAAACGAAATAAAAAGACTAAATGAGATAATAAATAAAAATAATGAAAGAATAATAGTTTTAGAAGAAAAAATAAAAGTTTTAGAAAAAGAAGTAGGCATTTAAAAAATAAAAAATACAGGGGGAAAGATGAGTAAATTAGGTTTAGATTTATCAAAAGTATTTGATTTTGTAAGTGAAGAAAAATTATTTGGAATGGAAAAAGAAGTAAATGATGCTGTAAGAACTCTTGAGGAAGGAACAGGAAAAGGAAATGATTTTCTTGGATGGTTAACTCTTCCAACAGATTATGATAAAGCAGAATTTGAAAGAATAAAAAAAGCAGCTGAAAAAATAAAAGAAGATTCAGATGTTCTTGTAGTAGTTGGAATAGGAGGATCATATTTAGGTGCTAGAGCAGCAATAGAATTATTATCACACACATTTTATAACAAGTTATCTAAAGAGGGAAGAAAAGCTCCTGAAATTTATTTTGCTGGAAATAGTATTTCTGGAACATATCTTTCTCACTTAATTCAAGTAATTGGTGATAGAGATTTTTCAGTAAATGTAATTTCAAAATCAGGAACTACAACAGAACCTGCTATTGCTTTTAGAATTTTTAAAGAAATGCTTGAAAAAAAATATGGTGTTGCTGAAGCAAGAAAAAGAATATACGCAACAACAGATATGGCAAAAGGTGCTTTAAAAAAATTAGCAACAGAAGAGGGATATGAAACTTTTGTAATTCCTGATAATGTAGGTGGAAGATTTTCTGTTCTTACACCAGTTGGATTATTACCAATAGCAGCTGCAGGAATTTCAATTGATGATTTAATGGAAGGAGCAAGAGAAGCTCAAAATGATTATAAAGTTGAATTTAAAAATAATGATTGTTATAAATATGCAGCTATAAGAAATCTTCTTTTAAGAGAAGGAAAATCTATAGAACTTTTAATAAACTATGAACCAAAAGTTCATTTCATTGCTGAATGGTGGAAACAATTATTTGGAGAATCTGAAGGAAAAGAAGGAAAAGGACTTTATCCATCTTCTGTAGATTTAAGTACAGATCTTCATTCTATGGGGCAATATATTCAAGAAGGACAAAGAATATTATTTGAAACATTAATAGATGTAACTTCTCCTGATACAGATATAATTATTCCGTTTGATGAGGCTGATTTAGATGGATTGAATTATATTGCAGGAAAAGGAATGAACTTTGTAAATCAAAAAGCAATGGAAGGAACTCAATTAGCTCATGTTGATGGTGGAGTACCTAATATAAGAATAGCTTTACCTAAAATGGATGCATTTAATTTAGGATACTTATTCTACTTCTTTGAAAAAGCATGTGGAGTAAGTGGATATATTTTAGGTGTAAATCCATTTAATCAACCTGGTGTAGAAGCATATAAGAAAAATATGTTTGCTTTATTAGGTAAACCTGGATATGAAAAGGAAGCTGAGGCTTTAAATAAAAGACTTAAAAAGTAAGGTGATACTATGTTGTACAAAAAAGTAAATGGTTGGAAAAATATTTCTCCAGAAAAAGTAGAGAAAATTTTTACTATGGGGGAGGAATATAAAAAAGTACTTGATATTGGAAAAACTGAAAGAGAATTCATAGACTTTGGAATGGAACTTGCAAAGGAATGTGGATTTATTGATGCAAGATTTAAGGAAGTACTTGTTCCAGGAGATAAAGTTTATTATGTAAACAGAGAAAAAAATATAGTTCTTGCAGTAATAGGAAAAGAAGATATTTTAAATGGAATTAATTATGTTGTATCTCATATAGATTCTCCTAGACTTGATTTAAAAGCAAATCCTTTATATGAAGAATTTGAACTTGCATATATGAAAACACATTATTATGGTGGAATTAAAAAATATCAATGGGCTTCTATTCCATTAGCTCTTCATGGAGTTGTTGTTTTAGGAGATGGAAGAAGAGTGAATATAGTAATAGGTGAACATGAAGATGATCCAGTATTTACAGTTCCAGATATTCTTCCACATCTTGATAGAGTTGTTCAAGGAGAAAGAAAAGCAAGAGAAGTCATAAAAGGTGAAGAACTTCAAATTATAGTTGGTTCTATTCCAACAATGATAAAAGATGATGAAATAAAAGATATAGTAAAATATAATGTTCTTGAAAGATTAAATAAAGCTTATGGAATGATAGAAGAAGATTTTATATCTGCCGAACTAGAACTTGTTCCAAGTCAAAGAGCAAAAGATGTAGGAATTGACAGATCTCTTATAGGAGCTTATGGACAAGATGATAGAATTTGTGGATATACATCATTAAGAGCTATACTTGATATAGATAATATTCCAGAGAGAACTGCAGTATGTTTCTTAGCAGATAAAGAAGAAACAGGTTCAGATGGTTCTACAGGACTTCAGAGTCAATTTTTAGAATATTTTACAAGTGATTTAATCTCTAAAGTAAAAAAATCATATTCAGATCTTTATTTAAAGAGAACATTATGGAATTCAAAAGCTTTATCTTCTGATGTAACAGTAGGAGTAGATCCTGTATTCAAGAGTGTAAATGATCCACAAAATGTAGCTCAATTAAATTATGGAATAGTTATTACAAAATATACAGGTTCTGGTGGAAAATATGGGACAAATGATGCTGATGCTGAGTATGTTGGTGAAATAAGAAAACTTTTTAATGAAAATGGAATAAAATGGCAAACAGGAATGCTTGGAAAAATAGATGAAGGTGGAGGAGGAACAGTTGCAAAATATCTAGCAATGAAAGGTATTAGAACTATTGATGTAGGTCCTGCTCTTCTTGCAATGCATTCTCCGTTTGAAGTTTCATCTAAATTAGATGTTTATGAAACTTATAGAGCATACAAAGTATTTTTTGAAAATCCAAAATACGAAGAGAAAAAATATATAACTAAGAGTAATAAAATTTATTTATAAAAATATTGTAAAAAGGGGCTGTTGCAAATTGATGATTTTTAATGGCTCTTTGTCAAATAGTGTTGGTAAAAAAATAAAATAGATTTTCATAATAACCTTAATGTTGATTTTTGGCATTAAGGTTATTTTACTGTTAAAATATTCCCTTGAATTAGTATTCTGTTTCTAAAATGAAAGAAACTTTTGTATCCATAAGCTACTCTTTTTAATGCTTTAATTTTACAGTTGATTCCTTCTAAAATTCCATTTGAAAAAGAGTATTTTAAACTATTTTTAATATATAAAATTAAATTATTAAATGTTTTTAATGATATTTTCATGATATTTGGAATATCATATTTTTTCTAAGTAAAGAAATTAATTTTTTTAAATTTTTGTTTTTAATTTCATATCTTCTTTTAATTAATTAGGAAAGTATAGATTTTAAAGTTCAAAAAATAAAAAAATT
>SAMEA104404100__coassemble_1463_pt1 | contig 21189 bp, 19 predicted proteins | sample SAMEA104404100__metabat2_low_PE_012 | metagenome-assembled genome bin SAMEA104404100 (sample SAMEA104404100) | Balaenoptera acutorostrata
AATTGAATTAAAAGAAAAAGGAGATAGAGCCGGAGTTCTTCTTTTAGTTTTTAGAGATTCAAATGATTTTTCTCCAAACTGGAATACAGATTCACAATTTTCAGAAACTTTTTACAAAGCTTTAGATAAAGGTGTAGAAGTATATTTAGTACAATTAAAACTTGAAAACGGAAAAATATATTACACTGATAAAAAAATAGAAATTATTTCTAAATAAATTATAAATACAAAAAATTTAAATAGCTTTCTATAATAATTTTATAGAAAGCTATTTGAGTTTTATATCTATTTATTTTCTACAACAGAATCAAAAACATATTTTCCATCAATTATTTTAATAATAGTTACAGCTTTTATTGGATTATTTTTTTCGTCAAAAGTAAGATGTCCAGTAATTCCGTCCATATCACTTTCTTTTATAGTTTGAACTAATTTTTCTTTATCAGTAGTACCAGATTTTTCAATTGCATTTTTTAAAATATAAACTGCATCATAAGCTAAAGCAGAGAAAGCAGTAGGTTCTTCATTATATCTTTCTCTATATTTTTTTAAGAAATTTTGTACTTTTTCACTAGTATCTTCAGCAGAGTAATGATTTGTAAAATATGAATTATTTACAGTAGAATAAGAAGAAGAATCTAATGCACTGATAACTCCATCCCAACCATCAGGACCAACAAAAGTTGCTTTCATTCCTATTTCTCTAGCTTGTGTCGCGATTAAAGCAGATTGTTCATAATATTCAGGAACCATTAAGATATCTGGATTTTCAGAATTTATTTTAGTAAGTTGAGTTTTAAAATCTTTATCTCCATCAGAATATCCTTCTTTTGCAACAATATTAATTCCAATTCTGTTAGCTTCTTTAATAAATTCTTCAGCAATTCCATTAGAATAATCACTAGAGTTATTTACCATAACAGCTGCAGTTTTAGCATTTAATTTATTTTTAGAAAAAGTTGCTAATGTTCTTCCTTGATAAGGATCTGTGAAACATACTCTAAAAATATTAGGTCCTGCATCAGTTATATTTATTTGTGTTCCAGTAGGTGTAATCATAGGGATACCATCTTGAGCAGCTAACTCAGCTACAACTAAAGTAGGTTTAGAAGTAACACTTCCGATAATAGCACAAACTTCTTCATTCATTAATTTATTATAAGCATTAACAGCTTCAATAGGATCAGCTTTTTCATCTAAAGATATGTATTCTAATTTTTTACCTAAAACTCCACCATTTTTATTAATTTCTTCAAAAGCTAATTTTGCTCCATTTTCAATAGTAACACCATAGATAGCTGCAGAACCAGTTAAAGGTCCCATACCTCCAATTTTAATTGTAGAATTTTCTTCTGGAGAAGCTTTTTCACCACAACCAATTAATGCAAAAATAGAAATCACCATAACAACAAATTTTTTAATAAAACTCTTCATAATTTTTCCTCCTGTATGCTAAATTTTGTATAAAAAAAACAGCCTTGTTAGGCTGTATATAACAAAAAATTATTTAGTACAAAAAATAATATTCTTCAATTTATTTGCAGAATAAAAAAACTAAATAATATAAAATCCTAACATTTTAACAATGAATATGAAAAAGAACCCAGCTTTTTTAAGTTGAGTACCAGAACATATGCAATTGTCCAACAAATGTTAGAACCAAACATAATAGTTTTCCTCCTGAATTTAATTTCATTCATTATAGCATTTTTTTTATAAAAATCAAGGATTATTTAAGAAATTTTTTATAAAATAAAAAGCAATCATTTAATGATTGCTTTTTAAATTTACTTAAGCTTCATATTTAGAAGTTTTTTCAATAAGCTTGTTTATGATTTTTTCCATAGCTTCATGAGCAGCATTTTTTTCACCAGAAGCTATATAAGGATTTCCACTATCTCCTGCTTCAACAATTTCAGGAACCATAGGAACTTTTCCTAAAAATTCAATATTTAAATCATTGGCAGCTTTTTCTCCACCACCTGTTTTAAATATATCAATTCTTTTTCCACAATGAGGACAAACAAATCCACTCATATTTTCAACAATTCCAAGAACTGGCATACCTACCATTTGAGAGAATTTAACAGATTTTCTTGAGTCTAAGATAGCAACATCTTGAGGTGTAGTAACTATAACACTACCATCTAAATCTCCTAAAGCTTGTGCAACAGTAAGAGGCTCATCACCTGTTCCAGGTGGAAGGTCTACAACAAGATAATCAAGTTCTCCCCATTTAATATCTCCTAAGAATTGATGAATAGCTCCAATTTTTGCAGGACCTCTCCAAATAATAGGGTCATCTGAAGATTGAAGGAAGAAACTTAGAGAAACAACTTTAAGTTTTCCATCAAGAAGAGAAAGAGGTTCAAATGAAGGCATTTTATATCCTTCTTGTCCTAGCATTAAAGCTATATTTGGACCATGAATATCAACATCAACAATTCCTACTGTATATCCTTTCATAGCAAGTCCATAAGCAATATTAGTAGACATAGTAGATTTTCCTACTCCACCTTTACCACTCATAACAACTATTTTATGTTTAATTTTTTCCATATTGCTTTTAACCCTTAAGTCAAGGTCACTCATAGGTTTAGCACCATGATTAGTCATATTATTTCATCTCCTCATTTAAGAATATTGTTTACCAAAATAATCAAATATAATTCCTTACTATTATACTCCTCAAAAGATTTAATGTCAATCTGAAGGAATTATTTTCTTCAGATATAAAATAATAAAAAAGTAAGGTATATTCTTATTTGAAAATTAATTTATAAATTCTTCAAGAGAAAATAAAAGCTCTTCTTTTTTTTCATCAAAATTTCCAAGTTTTCTTAGATAAATTTCTTCTCCAAAAATTTTTATTTTAAAATCTAAAATCTCTTGTGCTAGATTTTTTTTATTTACTTTTCTTTTATCAAAAAGTAAAGCTCTTTTTTCAATTTCTCCATCTATATTAATAATAAGCATATTTTTTTTGAATTCAATAATTTCAACTTCATGAACTCTATCCATAAATTCTCTATATTCAAGATTTGCTTTTCTATTTTCTGCATTTATTCTTTTATTTTCTGTTCTTTGTTTTATAGCTTTTTCTTGTAAAATTCTTGTTTGTTTTCTTTTTGCTTTAATTTTTGAATAAGCTTTTCCTTTTGGTTTATTTTTACTAATAACTTCCATAATTCCTCCTAATAAATCTTGACTATATATTTTATCATAAGAGATATTTTTTAACAAGAAAATATAAGAAATAAAAATATAAAAACTTCCTATAAAAATTAAAATATAGTATAATAGAATGTATTAATATTATAAAATTTAAAATAAAAAAAGGAGGAAAAAGAAACTGAAATTATTAAAAAATTAATAATTTACCTATCAGTTTTTTTTAATTTTAATGAATAAAGAAGTAATTATAATTGGAGCAGGTCTTGCAGGAAGTGAAGCTGCATATCAACTTGCTGAGAGAGGAATAAAAGTAAAACTTTATGAAATGAGACCTTTAAAAAGTACAGAAGCTCATAAAACACAAAATTTTGCAGAACTTGTATGTAGTAATTCTCTTGGTGGAGATCATTTAGGAAATGCATCTGGACTTATGAAAGAAGAACTTCGAAGAATGGGTTCTCTTCTTGTTAAAATAGCTGATGAGTGTAGAGTTCCAGCAGGTCAAGCTCTTGCAGTTGATAGAGAAGGATTTTCTGGAAAGATAACAGAAATTTTAAAGAATCATCCTAATGTAGAAGTCATAAATGAAGAAATAACAGAGATACCACAAGATAAAATGGTTTTAATAGCAAGTGGACCATTAACATCAGAAGAACTTTCAAAAAAAATACAAGAGCTTACTCACTCTGATTATTTATATTTTTATGATGCAGCAGCACCAATTGTAACTCTAGATTCTATAAATATGGATAAAGTTTATTTTCAGTCTCGTTATGATAAAGGAGACGGAGAATATATAAACTGTCCAATGAATGAAGAAGAATATAAAAACTTTTATGAAAATCTTATAAATGCTGAGAGAGCGCCTCTTAAAAAATTTGAAGAAGAGAAACTTTTTGAAGGGTGTATGCCAGTAGAAAGAATTGCTAAAAGAGGGGAGAGAACTTTATTATTTGGACCATTAAAGCCAAAAGGACTTACTAATCCAAGAACAGGAAAAAGAGATTATGCAGTAGTTCAATTAAGGCAAGATGATAAAGAGGGAAGATTATACAATATAGTAGGATTTCAAACAAACTTAAAATTTGGAGAGCAAAAAAGAGTTTTTTCTATGATTCCGGGTCTTGAAAATGCAGAATTTATAAGATATGGTGTTATGCATAGAAATACTTTTATAAATTCAACAAAACTTCTTACTCCCATGCTTAATATGAAAGAAAATGAAAATATTTTCTTTGCTGGACAAATAACAGGTGGAGAAGGATATGTAGCTGCAATGGCAACTGGAATGATTGCAGGAATTAATATGTATAATAAAATAATGGGAATTGAACCATTTGTTTTAGATGATAGAACTGCAATAGGTTCTATGATAAAATATATAACAGAAGAGAAAGATAATTTTCAACCTATGGGACCAAATTTTGGAATGATAAGAGCATTAGAAGGTACAAAAATAAGAGATAAAAAAGAAAGATACAATAAAATTTCAAATATAGCTTTAGAATATCTTGAAGAAAAATTAAAATAAAAGGAGAAATTATGGATTTCACTTTATTTGAAAAATATATAAAAGAATTTTTATTCTACTCAGAATTTACTGAAGAAAAGAGTAGAAATACCATAATATCCATAAAAAAAGATTTAGAACAATTGAAAGAATATCTTGAAGAGGAAAAAGATTTAGATGATATTACAAAAATTTCTCCTATAATGATAAGAGGATTTTTATTAAAAATGCAAAAAGATAATATAGGAAAGAGATCTTTAAGTAGAAAGCTTTCATCTGTAAAAACTTTTTTTAGATATTTAAAAAGAAATGAAATAATAAAGATAGATCCTACTCAGATAGTTTCAGCTCCAAGTTTTCAAGTAGAAATACCAGATATTCTTTCTCTTGATGAAATTCAAAAATTAAGAGATGTTATTGATATAAAAAAATGTAGTGGATTAAGAGATAGGCTTATTATAGAACTTCTTTTTTCATCTGGGATAACTTCTCAAGAATTACTTTCTTTGGGAGAAAGTGTTTTTAATTTAGAGGAGAGAGAACTTGTAGTAAGTAATGGGAAAAATAGTAGAGTTGTTTTTTATAGTGAAAGAACAAGAGAGTATTTTAAGAGATACGTAGAAGCTAAAAAAGAAAAATTTAAGGAAAGATATAATAAAGATATACTTTTTGTAAATAACTCAGCTACAAGAATAAGTGATCGTTCTTTAAGAAGACTTATAGATAGATATGCTGTTCAGGCAGGAATAACAAGAGAAATAAGTCCTTATAGTTTTAGGCATACTTTTGGTGCTTATATGTTATCTCATGGAATGGATATATTCTTTTTGAAAGAACTTCTAGGTCATATAAATATAGAAACAACAAAAATGTATCAAGAGATAATAAAAAAACCAACAATATTAAAAAGTCTTAAAATGTTAGAAGATTAAGATAGGGAGAAAAAATGGATAAAATAAAAGCAACAACTATTGTGGCTATAAAAAGAGGAAATGAAGTAGCAATAGCTGGAGATGGACAAGTTACATTTGGTGAAACAGTTTTTAAATCAAAAGCTAAAAAAATAAGAAAAATAAAAGAGTATAATGTTCTTACAGGATTTGCAGGAGGAGCAGCAGATGCTTTTGCTCTTTTTGAAAAATTTGAAGATCATCTTGAAGCTTATAAAGGAAATTTAAAAAAAGCAGCAGTAGAACTTGCTAAAGAATGGAGAAATGATAAAGCTTTAAGAGTTTTAGATGCAATGCTTATTGTCGCAGATAAAGATAATATTCTTATTCTTTCAGGAAATGGAGATATAATTGAACCAGATGAGGGAGTTGCAGCAATAGGAAGTGGAGGAAGCTATGCTTATGCAGCAGCAAAAGCCCTTATAACTCATACAGAAATGAGAGCAGAAAAAATAGCAGAAGAATCAATGAAAATAGCATCGTCAATATGTATATATACAAATTCTAATATATCTGTTGAAAAAATACAAATGGAGGATTAAATGGCAAAAAAATGTATAGGATGTGGGATAGAACTACAAGGAGAAGATAAAAATAAAAGAGGATATCTTCCACAATCAGTTTTGGATGGAGATAGTAAAGAACTTTATTGTCAAAGATGTTTTAAAATAAAAAATTATGGAGAATATATTCCTATTGAAATGACAAGGAATGACTATAGAGAAGAAGTAAAAAAAGCTCTTCCAGAAGCAGATGTAGCAATAGCTGTTTTTGATATAATAGATTTTGAAGGTTCTTTTGATGATGAAATTCTTGATATATTAAGAGAGATGGATTCAATAGTTGTAATAAATAAAATAGATCTTATTCCTGATGAAAAGCATCCTTCAGAAGTTGCAAATTGGGTAAAAGAAAGATTAGGAGAAGAGGGAATAGCACCTCTTGACGTGGCAATAGTAAGTAGTAAAAAAGGATATGGAACAAGTGGTATATTTAAAAAAATAAATCATTTTTATCCACAAGGAGCAAGAGCTATTGTTTTAGGTGTAACAAATGTAGGAAAATCAAGTATAATAAATAGACTTATAGGAAAAAATATTGCAACAGAATCAAAATATCCAGGAACTACTTTAAAGAGTTCTAAAAAATCTTTAACAAATGCAAATATAACTCTTATTGACACTCCAGGACTTATTCCTCAAGGAAGATTTTCTGATTTAGTTTGTGAAAAGTGTAATCTTGATATAATTCCATCAGGGGAAATTTCAAGAAAAACATATAAAGAAGGAAAAGACAGAGTAATTTTTATTGGTGGTATGGTAAAAATGAAAATAGTAAATACAAGTGAACTTAAACCAATTTTTTCAGTTTATGCTTCAAAAAATGTAACATATCATGATACAAATTTAGAAAAAGCGAGTCAAATGGAAAAAGAAGGAAGAGTTGATTTATTTTCTCCACCATGTGAAAAATGTGCAGAACAATATAAAAAAGAAAAGATTATAATAGAAAAATTTACAGTTGAATCAGGAGAAGAACTTGTATTCAAAGGACTTGGTTGGGTTTCAGTAAAAAGAGGACCTCTTGAAATAGAAATTACTTATCCAGAAAGAGGAAAAATAATAATAAGAGATGCTTTTATTAAACCTAAAAGATAGGTGAAATGAATGGAGAATAGAGAAAAAAATAAAGGAATAGCAATTATAATAGAAATAGCAATAATAATAGTAATAATTGTTCTTCTTATATTTTATGCTGTAATTCCAAATGTAAGTGATATAAAATATTTAAAAAAAGCTGAGACAGTTCAAAAAGATTTAAAAGAGCTAAGGATAGCTCTTGAAAAATATTATCAACTTACTGGAAAATATCCAGAATTAAGTAAGCCAGGAGCATGTGACGATTTAAGAATACTTGATTATATTGATGAAAAGGGAAGAAAAATATCTTTTGCAGAAATATATAAAAAAAATAAAATAGCTCCAACTCAATCAGCAGATGGAATATATTATAATAATAGAGTTTTTGATAATAATGATTTTAAAAAAATAAATGGGCTTGCAGGTTGGAATTATGATTATAGTGGACAGACAGGAGAAATTCATGCTAATTTAAAATCTAATACATATTTTCAAGAAGTTGATTGGAGTGAACAATAAGAATTTTATTAGTTTCTAAATTAAGGATAAAGTTTGTCAAAAAATAGAATATATGATAAAATACTATTTGGGTGTTTAAAAAAAGAATATTTAATATGGAGGAAACTGATGAAATACGACATAATTTTTCTTGGGGGAGGTCAAGCTGGAATATTTGGTGCTTATGAAGCAATAGAAAAAAATAGTCAGCTTAAAGTTCTTGTAATTGATAAAGGAAAGATGCTTAAAAATAGAGTTTGTCCTAAAGAAACACTAGGAAAATGTGTAAATTGTCCAACATGTGCTATTATTTATGGAGTAAGTGGAGCAGGAGCATTTTCAGATTCAAAATTTAATATGGATTATAAAGTTGGTGGAGATGTTCATACTGTAACTGGAAAAGAGATTGTAAATCAAACAATAAAAGATGTTGTTTCAGTTTATAGAAAATTTGGGTTTAATGAAGAACCAAGTGGATTAAAATATAATACTAAAATGGAAGAAATTAAAAGAAGATGTATAGAGCAAGGAATACAGCTTGTAGATACACCAACAATGCACCTTGGAACTGATGGTTCAAGAAAACTTTATACTATGCTTGTAGATTATCTTTTAGAAAGAAATGTTGAGTTTAAAACTGAAAGAGAAGTAGAAGGACTTATAATAGAAGATGGAAAAATAAAAGGAGCAAAAGTTTCTTATAAAGGTAATATGGAAGAATATTATGCTGATAATGTTGTTCTTGGAATGGGAAGAAGTGGGGCTCATAAAGTTATGGATCTTTGTCATAAGTATGGAGTAAATTATCAAAATGGAGCAATAGATATTGGTGTTAGAGTAGAAATTCCAGATATTATTATGAAAGATATAAATGAAAATTTTTATGAAGCAAAAATGATTTACTACACAAAAACATATAATGATAAAATGAGAACTTTTTGTAGTAATCCAAGTGGATTTATTGCAGCAGAAAAACATTCAGATGATGTTATTTTAGCTAATGGTCATGCTTATAAAGATAAAAAATCTACTAATACAAACTTAGCTCTTTTATGTACAAAAACATTTACTAAACCATTTGATAAACCTTTTGAGTATGCAACAGCTATTGCTAATCTTTCAACTATGCTTACAGGTGGAAAATTACTTCTTCAATCTTATGGAGATTTAAAACTTGGTAAACGTTCAACAGACGAAAAATTAGAGAGACTTAATATAGTTCCAACTACAACAGATTATGTAGCAGGTGATATTTCTCTTGCTTGTCCAAAGAGAATTTTAGATAATATAATGGAATTTATTGAAGCTCATGACAAAATAACTCCTGGATTTGCATCAGCAGACCTTCTTCTTTATTTCCCTGAAATAAAGTTTAGAAGTACAAGAATGGAAATAGATAAAAATATGATGACAAATATAGAGGGACTTTATGCAGCAGGAGACAGTTCAGGTTATGGAAGTGGACTTAATATTGCAGCAGTAATGGGAATATTAGCAGTAAGACATATTTTAACAAAATATTAATTATATTTTTAATTATAAAAGAAAGGCACGATTTTTTAAATCGTGCCTTTCTTTGTTTCGAATGGAATTTATATAATTTATAACCAGTAGCTTACATATTTTTAATTTTTTTAATTTCTTCTATTAATAAAGGTATAACTTTTATAGCATCTCCTACTATACCTACATCAGCAACATCAAAGATAGGAGCATCTTCATCTTTATTTATTGCAACAATATACTCAGAACCAATCATACCAGATAAATGTTGAGTAGCTCCTGATACACCACAAGCAATATATAATTTAGGAGAAACAATTTTACCAGATTGTCCAACTTGATGAGAACGAGGAATCCATTCATCTTCGATGGCAGGTCTTGTAGCTCCAACAACTCCACCACAAACATCAGCAAGTTGTTTAACAAGTTCAAAGTTTTCTTTAGTTCCCATTCCACGTCCACCAGAAACTATTACTTCAGCTTCCTCAAGATTTACTTGTTCGCCTATTTCTTTTACTATATCAATAACTTTAGTTAAAAGACATTCAGTAGGAACAGAAACATCTTCTTTTATAATTTCACCTTTTCTTGTAGTATCAAGATTTTTAGCGAAAGAACCAGAACGAACTGACATAACAACTAGAGTTTCTTTTATAACAACATCATTTAAAACTGTTCCACCATAAACGGGACAAGTCATTATTAATTTATTTTCTTCTAATTTTATTCCAGTAACATCAACAGCACATCCAGTCTCAAATCTTAATGCAAGGATTGGAGTTAAATCTTTTCCAAATTGAGTAGCTCCTGCCATAATAACAGCAGGTTTATATTTTTTAATAAGCTCAAGCATAATAGCTCTATAAGCTTCAATTTGACAACATTCTTTTTCAACAACAACAACTTTATCTGCTCCAGCTTGAATAGCAGTATTAGCTGCTTTATCTAATTCTTTTCCTATTAAAACAGCAATAACTTCTTCACCTTTTGCTTTTGCAATTTCATTTGCTTTCCCTAGAACTTCTAAAGCGCAGTTTACAGGAGCTTTATCAGCTGTTTCAACGTATACCATTATATTTTTTGTATCAGTAAGTTTCATTCCTATAACCTCCTAAAATACTTTAGCGTCTGTCATTAATTTCATTGCCTGTTCAACTGCTTCCTCAACAGTTTCAGTTTTAATTTTAACTCCTGCTGAACGTTTAACAGGTTCAAATACTTTTACGACTTCCATAGTATTTTCTGGTTTTTCAGCTGGTTGAAGCTCATCAATAGGTTTCTTTCTTGCAGCCATTTTTGTTTTTATAGTTGGATATCTTGGTTCATAATTTGGTTTTTGAACTGTTAATATACAAGGAAGAGAAGTTTCAAGCATATTATATCCTTCTTCAGTTTCTTGTTTTATTTTTATAGTTTCATTTTCAGTTTCAATATCAACAACATTTGATACAACAGGAAGAGAAAGTTTATCAGCCATTAATAAACCAACTTGACTAGATGCATAATCTGTTGCTTCTTTTCCACAGAAAATTATATCAAATTTTTTCCCAAGTGCAGTTTCAATATCTTCTTTTGATTTTATAAGAAGAGTTGCTACTCCATTAGCATCAAGATTTATTACTTCATCTTTAACAAGATAAGCTTTATCTGCACCAACAGCAAGACAGTTTTTAAGAGAATTTTTTACACTTTCATCTCCTATAGAGACTACAGTAATTTCTCCACCAACTTTTTCTTTTAAACGTGTTGCCATTTCAAGTGCATATGTATCAAAAGCATTGACGATTTGAGTTATATCTTCAAGATTAGGTTTCCCAGTTGAAGAATTAAGAGAAATTTCAACTGAATCGTCAGGAACTTGTTTAATGCAAACTAATATTTCCATAATTTAGTATCCTCCTTAAGCTATCTTCCAATAGTGTTGTTTGCTACTACTATTCTTTGAACTTCATTAGTTCCTTCAAATATTTGGAATATTTTAGCATCTCTTAAAAGTTTTTCAACAGGATATTCACGGCTATATCCATATCCACCAAATATTTGTATAGCTTCAGAAGCAACTTCCATAGCTATATCTGATGCATAGCATTTAGCTATTGCAGATTCCATACTATGAGGTAATCCCATATCCATTTTTGTTAAAGCATGAGCAACCATTTGACGTGCAGTTTCTGTTTTTATTTGCATATCAGCAATTTTAAATTGAATTGCTTGGTTTTTAATAATTGGTTTTCCAAATTGTATTCTTTCTTTACCATATTTTATAGCTTCATTTATTCCTCTTTGAGCAATACCAGTAGCTACACAACCCATCCAAGTACGAGCTTGGTCAAGAGTTTTCATTGCAATAGAGAATCCTTTTCCTTCAGCACCAATAAGGTTTTTAGCTGGGATACGACAATCTTCAAGAACAACATCACAAGTGTTAGAAGTACGTATTCCCATTTTATCTTCTTCTTTACCTGTACTTAAACCAGGAGTTCCAGCTTCAACAAAGAACATTGATATTCCTTTTACTCCAGCTGATTTATCAGTCATTGCAGTAACACAATAGAAAGAAGCAACAGCTCCGTTTGTGATAAAGCATTTTCTTCCATTTAATACATAATAGTCTCCATCTTTAACAGCAGTAGTTTTTCCAGCACTAGCATCAGATCCAGCTCCTGGTTCTGTTAAACAGAATGCACCAAATCCACCTTCAAGTATTAAATCACAAGCACGTTTTTTGATTTCGTCAGATCCAGCTATTAAAACTGGTTTCATTCCAAGTCCACTTGCAGAAATTGTAGTTGCAAATCCAGCATCAGCAATTGCCATTTGTTCTATAAGAGCTGCTACATCTACTCTGCTAAGTCCAGGTCCACCATATTCTTCAGGAACTTCTAAAGCATGATATCCTTGTTCAATTGCTTTTTCATATATTTCTTTTGGCCATTCACCAGTTCTGTCATATTCTTTACATTGTTCCATTACTTCTTTTTCACAAAAGTTTTTAACGTCCTGTAATAAATCTTGAGCTTCTTCTGATATTAAGTATGCCATAGTAATACCTCCTAAAAATATTGAATCAGATTAATTTTGTATTTAAAAAAATTTAAATTTAATTTGCACTAAAAACTATAATTTATAACAAACTTTTCCAGGATTTAAAATCATCTTAGGGTCAAAGACTTGTTTAATATCTTTCATTAGACGCATGCTTGTTTCTCCAGCAAAATCACTTAAGAAATTAACTTTTCCATATCCTATACCATGTTCACCAGAGATAAGTCCTCCACATGTAGCAGCTTCTTTATAAATAGTAGTCATAAAATCATGAGCTTGTTTTTTAAATTCAGCTTCATCCATATCATTTGCACAAGCATAAATATGAAGGTTACCGTCACCAGCATGTCCAAAACTTTTAATTTTGAAATCATATTTATCTTCTAGTGATTTTACATAAGTTAAATATTTAGCTATTTGGTTAACTGGAACAACAACGTCACATTCATCAAGAAGTTTTGTTTCAGCTTCTATTGCTTCAAGGAAAGAACTTCTTGCAGCCCAAGCATCTTTTTTCTTAGCTGGAGTATCAGCAACAAGAACATCAATAGCTCCTGCTTCAAGAACAACTTCAGAAGCAGTTTCAGTAATAGCTTCAAGTTCTTCCATATCATTTCCATCAAATGTAACAAGAAGATAAGCTCCTATATCTATACCTTCAAGTTTTTGAGGGAATACACTCTTTCCAAGATATCTTTCAGATGAAAGAACTATTTCTTTTTCCATAAATTCTAGAGCTTGAGGTTGTAAATGTGCCATAAAGAATTTAGGAACAGTTGCTATACAATCTTCAAGATTTTCATAAGGAATAATTAAGCTAATTGTTTCTTTTGGAGCAGGTATAAGTTTTAAAGTAAGTTCAGTAATAATACCTAGAGTTCCTTCAGAACCAATCATTAAATTAAGAAGACTGTATCCAGTAGAAGTTTTTGATACAGTAGCACCAAGTTTTACAATTTCACCAGTTGGAAGAACAACTGTCATAGCACGAACATAATCTCTAGTACATCCATATTTAACAGCTCTCATACCACCAGCATTTGTAGAAACGTTTCCTCCAAGAGTTGCAAATTTTTCTCCAGGATCAGGTGGATATAAAAGTCCTTGTTTTAAAGCATCTTCAGCAAGTTCATTTAAAAGAACTCCTGCTTGAACATGTACTACAAAGTTTTCTTTATCATAATTTAAAATTTTATTCATTTTACTCATGTCAATCATGACACCACCATAGATAGCAACAGCAGCACCTGTAAGTCCTGTTCCTGCTCCTCTAGGAATTACTGGGACAGAATTTTCATAACATAATTTTACAATAGCAGCGATGTCTTCAGTTGTAGTAGCTTCAATTACAACATCTGGCATACCTTTTCCATAGATAGGCATTTCATCGTGTGAATAATCGTCATTAATGTCTCCATTAACATGAACCTTACCAGGAACAATATTTTTAAATTGTTCGATTAATTCAGGTGTAACTTTGTTATAAATTATTTTTTCCATATCAAATTCCTCCTTGAATTTTATATATGATAATGTTAAATATTTATTTTCTTAATTAGATTAAACCTATACCAAAATATGTTACAAGTCCATAAACAATTATGAAAACAATATAATATTTAATAACTCCAGTAAGAATTTCACTTTCTTTTCCAACAACTCCAGTAGCAGCAGTTGCAACAGCTATACTTTGAGGAGAAACTATTTTACCTGCAGTACTTCCAATTATATTTGAAGCAACCATCCATGTAGGACTCATATTAAGAACAGAAGCAGCACTACATTGAAGTTTTGTGAAAAGAACACTACTTGATGTAGCACTTCCTGTTACGAATGTTCCAACAGAACCTAAGAATGGAGCAACGAAAGGATAGAAATTACCAGTAATATTAACAATAAAATCTGCTATAACTTGAATCATTCCACAATATCCCATAACTTTTGCAGTAGCTATAACAGCCATGATAGTTATAATTGTTTTTGACATTTGTACAATAGTTTTAAAGAAAACAGTAATTATTTCTCCTACAGGACATTTTTGTACAAGCCCACCAATAAAAGCAGCAATTATAATTTGAACTCCTGGTGTAGAAAGCCAAGCAAATGTATAAGGAACAGCATCTTTTCCTGAGTAAATAACTATACTACTTTTAACAGATGCTAAAGGTTTATTAATTGCAGGTACAAGTGAAGAAGTAAAAACTAAGAAAAGAAGTACAAAGATAAATGGACTCCATGCAACAAATGCTTCTTTTAAATTTATTTTAGAAGTATTTTTTTCAGTTTTTATACTAAAATCAGGATTATTAACTTTGAATAATTTAGTAAGGAAGATAATGACAGCCATACAAATTACAGAACCTAAAATAGAAGGAAGTTCTGAACTTATAAATCTTGCTGTAATATATTGAGAAACTGTAAAAGATAATCCAGACATAAGTGTTATAAGCCATATTCCACTAAATGCTTCTAACCCTTTTTTGTTAGCATTTTTTCCTGTCATGTAAATAAGCATAAAAGGAACAAGAACTGACATAATAGATGTTTGAAGAATTGTATATATAGCTATTTTATAAGAACTTAATCCAGCAATGCTAGCAGCTGTTATTTCAGGAACTCCTATAGAACCAAATGCAACTGGTGTAGTATTTGCAACTAGACAAATCATTGCTGCAAAAAGAGGTTCAAATCCAAGTCCTATAAGAATACCAGCAGGGATAGCAACAGCAGTACCAAAACCTGCCATTCCTTCCATGAAAGCTCCAAATCCCCAAGCAATAATTAAAACAAGAATACGTCTATCTGTTGAAACAGAAGCTAACATATTTTTAATAATTTCAATGTTTTTAGTATATACAACTAAGTTGTAAGTAAAAACAGCAGCTATGATAACAAGGCATATAGGCCAAATAGCCATCACGAACCCTTCAAGAGTTCCTGTTATTACATCTATACTACTTTGTTTCCAGATAAATAATGCTTCAATAAGTGTTATAATCATAGCGATAGGGCATGCTTTATGTCCAGGTAATTTTAAACCAGTTAAGGCTACGACTAGAAAAAGAATAGGCAATATAGCCAGCAAAAACATCAACATATTGTTACCTCCCTCAGTATATTTCAATCATTTTATATTGGTCCTACCATAAAAAATTGAAAAAATAAAAAAGTTGCTCAATACATTGTTACATAATATAAAACTTTTTATATTGGTACTACCAAATTAAATTATAAAAAATAAATTAATTTGGATTATGAATTTGTTTTTTAGACCACCTATTGGTCCTACCATAATGAAGTTAAAAAATTAAAAATCAATATTTTAATATTGATTTTTAATCTAATGTTAACGTTATTATATACTTTATTTTTTTGAATGTCTAGTATTTTTTTAAAAATTTTAGAATTTTTTTAATGAAAAATGTATAAAAATAATTAAAAATAAATTAAAAATAAACATATAAAACAAAAAATTAGTTGCTTTGGTATTTGATTATATATTCAAAGTGATGATTAAGTCCTTCAATACTTTTTTTAAGATTTCCTTCAATGATTCCTTCTACAATCATTCTATGAGCTCCACTAAGAGCTTTATCTCCTTTCATACCTAAAATAATTTTTCCACGAAGACGAGGGATATAAATATTCATAATTTTTGTTAAAGCACGATAACTAGTTTTCATATAGTCATTATTAGTTAATTCAATAAGTAAATAGTGAATTTTTTTATCAAATATAACTGCTTCTTTTTCATTTTCAGCTTGTTCTAATTTTTCAAGATAATAAAGTAAATTTTCTTTATTATCTTCAGAAATTTTTCCAGTTATAAGATTTACAGCTTCCCATTCAATAGCATATCTAAATTCAGTTATTTGTTTTTCCTTCATTCCTTTCAATATGAACATAAAGGACATAATATCAGCTATTGTTTCTTCAAAATCTGCTGAAATAAAATTTCCTGCTCCTTGTTGACTAGAAACAACCCCCATATTTTCTAAAACACGAATTCCTTCTCTGATAGAATTTCTACTAATATCTAAAATTTTTGCAAATTCTCTTTCAGGAGGAAGTTTGTCTCCTAATTTTAATTCACCATTTGAAATTCTTTTACATATATATTCATTAACTTTTGAATAAGATTTTTTTTGCATTTGTTACCTCTTTTTTATTAAAATAATATATTATAAATATATATTAAAAAGCTTAAATTTTCAAGTGATTTAATGAAGTTTAAAGATAAAAATTTTTAATAAAAAAACCAAAAAATAAAATTTAATAAAAATTATTTTTTGGCTTTTTAAAATTATTATTTTATTATGAAAATAAATTTTTATAAAAGTTCTACTTTTTCACTTTCATTAAATCTATCACTAGTCATATTATAAATAGTATCCAGAATTTCAATTCTTATAGTGCCATTTCCTCCACCAGCAGAATGATGTTCTTCAGCTTTTTCTCCAGCAATTCCCATCATAGTAACAGCAGTTGTAGCAGCAGTAAAATAATCTCTATTTGCTCCACAAGCACTTCCTATAAGAGAAGCAGTCATACAACCTGTTCCTGTAACTTTTCTAAGAATAGGTGTTCCATTATTTATTTTTGCAATTCTATGTCCATCACTTATTATATCTTGTTTTCCTGTAATAGCTATGATAGTATCATATCTTTTAGCAAGAGCAATTGCTATTTCTGTACCATTTTCTAAATCTTCAATAGAATCTACTCCTCTATTTGTAGAATTTTCTATTCCATAAATAGATTTAATTTCAGCCATATTTCCTTTAATAACAGCAAAATGTACTTCAGAAAGAAGTTTTTCTACCAATTCTTTTCTAGCTTTTGTTGCTCCTACACCAACAGGATCAAGAACTACAGGTTTTCCAAATTTATTTGCAATTTGTCCTGCTTTTACAGCCATTTCTCTCATAGATTTATCCATTGTCCCTATATTAAGGACAAGAGATGATGCAAAAGAAAGAATATCTTCAAGTTCATCTTCACAAAATGACATAAGAGGTGAAGCTCCTATAGCAAGAGTAATATTTGCACAATCATTTATAGTAACTGTATTTGTAATATGAAAAACAATTGGTTGTTTTTCTCTTATATTTGTTATAACTTTTCCAAGTTGTTCTCTTTCAAAATTCATTTTTTCCTCCTATATTATTTTATAAAAGAAAGTAAAGTTTTTGAAGCTTTCTCAATATCTTCTTTTCCAAGAATTTCAGATATTACTGCTACACCATTGACACCAGTTTCCATAACTTCTTTTATATTATTAAGATGTATTCCTCCTATAGCGACACAAGGAATTTTAATACTTTCAACAATATTTTTTAAATTTTCAATTCCAAGAGGTTCATTTATATCTTTTTTACTTCCAGTATAAAAAATAGTTCCTATTCCAAGATAATCAGCTCCACCAACTTGAGCTTTTAAAGCCTCTTCAATAGAACCAACAGAAACTCCTATAATTTTATTTTCTCCAAGTTCTTTTCTAGCTTCTTCAAGAGATTCATCACTTTGTCCAATATGAACTCCCTCTGCATCAATTTCTTTTGCAATTTTAACATTATCATTTATAATTAAAGGAATATTATATTTTTTTGTAATTTTTTGAATTTTTTTTGCAATTTCAAGAAATTTATTATCATCTATAAATTTTTCTCTTAATTGAACAATAGTAGCTCCACCTTTTATACTATCTTCAACAGCTTTACAAAGATCTCTTTTTCCTAAAATATCTCTATCAGTTACAAGATAAAGAGAATAATCGATATTATTCATACTTAACTCCTGCCTTTTTATATAAATCAATAAAATGTCCAACAGGTCCAACTCCGTGTCCAATTGGAAAAGAATTTCTTATAGCTTCAGTTATATATTCTTTTCCTAATTTAACAGCTTCTTCAACTGAATATCCTTTTCCAATAAGAGAAGCAATAGTAGATGAAAGAGTACAACCAGTTCCATGAGTATTTTTAGTATCAATTCTTACTCCAGGGAACTTAACAACTTTTCCATCAGCAAGAAGAAGAACATCAGTACAATTATCTAATCTATGTCCACCTTTCATAAGAACATTTTTTGCACCAAGTTTTTGAATTCTTTTTGAAGCTTCAATCATATCATCTTCATTTTTTATTTCCATTCCAGCAAGAATTTCTCCTTCAGGAATATTTGGAGTAACAAGTTCTCCAATAGCAATAAATTTTTTTAATTCTTCAATAGCTTCATCTTTTAATAATTTATATTCACTTTTTGAAACCATAACAGGATCAATTACAATATTTTTTGCTTTATATTTTTTTAGAGCTTCTCCGATTGTTCTTATAATTTCGCTACTAGAAAGCATACCAATTTTAACACTATCCACATCTATATCTTCAAAAATTACTTTTATTTGTTGCTCTATGATCTCTTTTGAAATTTCTTGAACTCCAAAAACTCCCATGGTATTTTGAGCTGTTACAGCAGTAATAATACTCATACCATACACTCCCATAGCACTCATTGCTTTTAAATCTGCTTGTATTCCTGCTCCACCACAGCTGTCAGAACCAGCTATTGTTAAAACTTTTTTCATTTTATTCCTCCTAAAATAATAAAAAAAATATTTTTCTTCTCTAAAGATATTTTAGCATGTTTTTAAGAAAATTTTTAATATTTATAAAATAATTAGAAATTTATTTTATAAAAAATATAATTTGACTAGAGTATTAAAGTTTATGTATACTAAAAATAGAATAGAGAAATTTTTATGGTTCATGAAAAATGATTAATAGGGAAGATGAGTGAAAATCTCACACGGTCCCGCCACTGTAAAAATGATGAAAGCAGAGTTACCACTAAAAATTTTTATTTTTGGGAAGGGCTGTGAGTAAAATGAATTTAAGTCAGGAGACCTGCCATAAAAATCTTTTACAAACTGCGAGGACGGTGAGTATTTATTATTCGGATTATAAAAGTCCTTCTTTTTGTATTGGAAGGATTTTTTTATTTAAAGTAGAAAACTTTGGAAGGAAAAAGAGGATATATGAAAAAAAATAAAAATATAATGATACTTGGAACATCTTCAGGAGCTGGAAAAAGTATTACAACAGCAGGACTATGTAGAATTTTTTATAAAGATGGTTATAAAGTAACTCCTTTTAAAGCACAAAATATGGCTCTTAATTCTTATGTTACAAAAGATGGACTTGAAATTGGACGATCTCAAGGCGTTCAAGCTGTTGCTTGTAATATAGAACCTCAAGGTTATATGAATCCTCTTTTATTAAAACCAAGTGGAAATAATACCATTCAAATAATTTTAAATGGAAAACCTTTTGGAAATATGAGTGGATATGATTTTTCAAAAGAAAAACCAAAATTTAGAAAATATATTTTAGAAGCATATAAAAATACAGAAAAATTTGATATTTGTGTTCTTGAAGGGGCAGGTAGTCCTGTTGAAATAAATATAAAAGAAAATGATTTAGTTAATATGGGAATGGCAGAAATGGCAGATGCTCCAGTAATATTAGTTGCTGATATTGATAGAGGTGGAGTTTTTGCTTCTATTGTGGGAACTATGGTTCTTTTTGAGCCTCATGAAAGAGAAAGAGTAAAGGGTGTAATTATAAATAAATTTAGAGGAAGAAAAGATATGCTTATATCAGGAATAGAAAAATTAGAAGAAATAATAAAAGTTCCTGTTTTAGGTGTAGTTCCATATTTTGATATTGATATTGAAGACGAGGATAGAGTAACTGACAAAATAGGAAAAGAAAAAAATAACATAATAAATATTGCTGTTATAAATTTAAGACATCTTTCAAATTTTACAGATATGGATCCTTTAAAGAAGATAGAAGATGTAAGTATTTCATATGTTGATAATACTTATGAACTTAATAACTCAGATATAATTATAATTCCTGGTTCAAAAAATACAATAGATGATGTAAAACTTATGAGAGAAAAGGGAATAGATAAAAAAATAAAAGAACTTCATCAAAAAGGAAAAATAATAATAGGAATCTGTGGTGGATTTCAAACTCTTGGGAAAACTTTAAAGGATAATGATGGAATAGAGGGAGTAGTAAGAGAGGTAAAAGGATTAGAACTTTTAGATATGACTACTATTTTTTATAAAGAAAAAATTACAGCACAATATAAAGGAAAATTAAAAAATACAAGTGGAATATTAAAAGGATTAGATGAAGAAGAAATTTGTGGTTTTGAAATACATCATGGGGTAAGTTTCAGTGAAAGAGAGACTTCTTTAACAGAAGATAAATTTGTTAAAGCTATAGTTAAAGATAATGTATTTGGAACTTATATACATGGAATTTTTGAAAATAATTGTATTACAGAAAGAATTCTTAATATAGTTAGAGAAAAGAAAGGATATACTACTGAAAATTTAAAAGAAACATTTGAAGAATATAGAGAAAAAGAATTAGATAAACTTGAAAAAATAATGAGAGAAAATATAGATATAAAAAAAGTATATGAAATTATGGAAAAATAAAAAGAGGGGATTTTTATGAGTTTTGTAGTAAAATATTTAATTGCATTTATTCTTGATTTAATTTTTGGAGATCCTGAATGGTTTCCTCATCCAGTGAGATTTATAGGAAAACTTATTAGTTTTTTAGAGAAAATTTTTTATAATTTTAAAAATAAAACTTTTTGGGGAGGAGTAACTGCTTTTATAACAATATTTATTACAATTTTAGTTTCATATTTTTTAGCATTTACTTCTAAATATATAGAAATATTTTTTCTTTATACAACTCTTGCAGGAAAATGTTTAGCAAGTGAAGGAATGAGAGTTTATAGAATATTAAAGTCAGGAGACTTAGAAGATGCAAAGAAAAAATTA
>SAMEA104404100__coassemble_1478_pt1 | contig 21015 bp, 17 predicted proteins | sample SAMEA104404100__metabat2_low_PE_012 | metagenome-assembled genome bin SAMEA104404100 (sample SAMEA104404100) | Balaenoptera acutorostrata
TTTTTTATAAAATATTTGGGAGGTTTTTAATGAAAGGAAAATTAATTCTTGAAAATGGTAAAGTTTTTGAAGGAAAGATTTTTGGAGAATTAGCAGATTCTGTTGGAGAGATTTCTTTCAATACAAGTATGACCGGATATCAAGAAATGCTTACAGATCCAGCTGGGCATGGACTTATGATGGTTATGACTTATCCAATGATAGGAAACTATGGAATAAATACAGAAGATATGGAGTCAAGTAAGGTACAATTAAGAGCTTTAATTATTAAAGAAGATGCTAAATTACCTAATAACTTTAGATGTGAAATGACACTTGATGGTTTTTTAAGACAATACAATGTTACAGGATTTAAAGGAATTGACACTAGATATCTTACTCAAATTATAAGAGATAATGGTTCAATGAAAGCTATCATTACAGCAGAAGATTTAACAAAAAAAGAAATTCAAGAAAGATTTGAAAGTTTCTCAAATAAAAATGCAGTAGCAGAAGTTAGTTGTAAAGAAAAATATGAAATAAAAGGAGAAGGAAAGAAAATAGGTGTTCTTGATTTAGGAGTAAAAAGAAGTACTCTTGCTTATCTTGAATCACAAGGTTTTGATGTAGTTGTATTCCCATACAATACAAAAGCAGAAGAAATTTTAAATGAAAATCTTTCAGCTCTTTTAGTTTCAAATGGTCCAGGAAATCCAGAAGATCTTACAGAAACAATAGAAGAACTTAAAAAAATAATAGGAAAAGTTGAAATATTTGGTGAAGTTTTAGGTCATCAAGTTCTTGCTCTTGCTCTTGGAGGAAAAACAACAAAACTTAAATATGGACATAGAGGAGGATACCCTGTAAGAGATATAAAAACAGGAAAAGTAATAATTACTTCTCAAAATACAGGATATGTTGTTGAAGAACTTCCTGAAGGATTAGAAACAACTCATCAAGGAATAAATGTAAAAACAATAGAAGGAATGAAAAGCGAAGCTTTAAAAGTAACAGGTATACAATTTATGCCTGATTTATATGAAAGTCCAAAAGATGTTTTTGTAAATTTTTTAAAACTTATTTAATGGCTTATAAAGTTTAAAAGATTAATAGATGAGAAATTTTAGGAGGAAATAAATAATGTTGGATAAATCAATAAAGAAAGTATTAGTAATAGGTTCAGGACCAATTATCATAGGACAAGCAGCAGAATTTGACTATTCAGGAACTCAAGCTTGTGAAACTTTAAAAAATGAAGGGATAGAAGTTGTTTTAATTAACTCAAATCCAGCTACAATTATGACAGATAAAACAGTAGCAGATAGAATATATGTAGAGCCTATTACTGCAGAATTTGTTGAAAAAGTAATAGCTAAAGAAAGACCAGATTCTCTTCTTGCAGGAATGGGAGGACAAACAGCTCTTAACCTTGCAGTTGAATTAACAGAAAAAGGAATTCTTGAAAAATATGGCGTAAGAGTAATTGGTACATCTGTTGAGTCAATAAAAAAAGGTGAGGACAGAGAAATCTTCAGAGAAACAATGGAGAAAATAGGAGAGCCTTGTATAGAAAGTGAAATAGTTGAAAGTCTTGAACACGGAAGAGATGTTGCAAAAGAAATAGGATACCCAGTAGTAGTAAGACCAGCTTATACAATGGGAGGAACAGGGGGAGGAATTGCTAATAACCCTAAAGAACTAGAAGAAATTCTTTTAAAAGGACTTGCTCTTTCAAGAGTTGGACAAGTTTTAATAGAAAAATCAATCCTTGGATGGAAAGAAATAGAATATGAAGTAATGAGAGATAAAAATGGAAACTGTATTACAATTTGTAATATGGAAAACGTTGACCCAGTTGGAATTCATACAGGAGATTCAATAGTTGTTGCTCCAACACAAACTCTTACTCATAAAGAAGCAATTATGCTTAAAAAATCTGCTTTAAAAATACTTGATGAAGTTGGAGTAATTGGAGGATGTAACGTTCAATTTGCTCTTCATCCAAAATCAATGAAATATGCAATAATTGAAATTAACCCAAGAGTTTCTCGTTCATCAGCTCTTGCATCAAAAGCAACTGGTTATCCAATAGCAAGAGTATCAACAAAACTTGCTTTAGGATATAATCTTGATGAAATAGTAAATGAAGTTACAGGAGAATCTTATGCTTGTACTGAACCAACTATAGATTATATAGTTGCAAAAATTCCTAAATGGCCATTTGATAAATTTAGAAATGCTAATAAAGTTCTTGGAACAAAAATGATGGCTACAGGAGAAGTTATGTCAATAGGAGATAACTTTGAAGCAGCATTTTTAAAAGGATTAAAATCTCTTGAAATAGGAAGATTTAATTTAGAGCATCCAGCAGTTAAAAAACTTACAATGGAAGAACTTAAAAAAGCAGTTGTAAGACCAGACGACGAAAGAATATTCGTTGTTGCTGAAATGCTAAGAAGAGGATATATAAAAGAAAAATTACAAAAAATTACAGGTATAGATAAATTCTTCATGGAAAAAATCGAATGGCTTGTAAAACAAGAAGAAATTTTAAAGAAAACTAAATTTAAAGATTTAGACGTTGAATATTTAAGAAAATTAAAGAAAAAAGGATTCTCTGATAAGGGAATAGCTGAACTTATGGGAGTAAGTGAAGACGATATAAGAAGTAAAAGACTTGAGCATGGAATAACTCCAGCATATAAGAGAGTTGATACTTGTGCTGCTGAATTTAAAGCACAAACTTCTTATCTATATTCTACATATGATGAGCATGATGAAGTTGAAGTTGAAAATAGAAGAAAAATAATAGTTATAGGTTCAGGACCTATAAGAATAGGACAAGGAATAGAGTTTGACTATTGTACAGTTCACTCAATAAAAACTCTTAAGAAAATGGGAATTGAAAGTATAATAATTAACAATAACCCAGAAACAGTTTCAACAGACTATAATACAGCTGATAGATTATATTTTGAACCATTAATTTTAGAAGATGTTCTTAATATAATTGAAAAAGAAAAACCAGAAGGAGTAGTTCTTCAATTTGGTGGACAAACAGCAATTAAACTTGCAAATGCTCTTGCTGAAAGAGGAATAAAAATTCTTGGAACTTCTGCTGAAAAAATAGACGAGGCTGAAGATAGAGAAAAATTTGAAGAAATGATGGAAGAACTTGATATTAAGAGACCAAGAGGAAGAGCAGTTTGGGATATTAATCATGGAATAGAAATAGCTAATGAAATAAAATATCCAGTTCTTGTAAGACCTTCTTATGTTCTTGGAGGACAAGGAATGGAAATTTGTCATGATGAGTATAACTTAGTAAAATATCTTGAATCATCATTTGATAGAGACCCAGAAAATCCAGTATTAATCGATAAGTATTTAAATGGAATAGAATTAGAAGTAGATGCTATTTGCGACGGAGAAGATGTATTAATTCCAGGAATAATGGAACACTTAGAAAGAGCAGGAGTTCACTCTGGAGACTCTATAACAGTATATCCACAGCAAAATTTATACGAAGGAACAGAAGAAAAAGTTCTTGAAATAACAACAAAAATTTCTAAAGCTCTTGGAACAAAAGGTATGATGAACATTCAATTCATAGCTTATGAAAATGAGTTATATGTAATAGAAGTAAATCCAAGATCATCAAGAACAGTTCCATATATTTCTAAAATATCAGGACTTCCTGTAATTGAAATTGCTACAAGAATAATTCTTGGAGAAACATTACATGAAATTGGATATGGAACAGGAATTTATAAAAAACCAAATGTAGTTGCAGTAAAAGTTCCAGTATTCTCAACAGAAAAATTATCAAACGTTGAAGTATCTCTTGGACCTGAAATGAGATCAACAGGAGAAGTTTTAGGAGTTGGAAATACAATAGATGAAGCTATTTATAAAGGACTTTTAGCAGCAAAAAGAGTTCATAAAGTATCAGGAAGAAAAATTCTTCTTACAATAAGAGATAAAGATAAAGAGGAATTTTTACCAGTAGCAAAAGAACTTATTGAACTTGGTTGTGAATTATATGCTACAGCTGGAACTCAAAAATATTTAGAAGAGCATGGAGTTAAAGCAGAAGCTGTAAGAAGAGTTGGAGAAGCTGAGCCAAATATTCTTACAATGTTAATGAATAGACAAGTAGACCTTTTAATAAATACACCTACAAAAGCAAACGATGCTCAAAGAGATGGATTTAAAATGAGAAGAACAGCTATAGAGTATGGAGTAGAAGTTCTTACTTCAATAGACACTTTAAATGCTGTTATAAGAATGGAGAAAAAACACCTTAAAGAGGGAGAACTTGAAATATTTGATATTTCAAAATTATAATAGAAAATTATATTGAAAAAATAAATAAAAATTAATGAGACAGGCTTTCTTTTATAGGAGAGCCTGTCTTAATTTATTAATAAGACAACTTTATCTAATTGCAAAAAAGAAAAGCGAATATAGATAATTAAGGATTTAAGTTTTATGGTTTCTATGTTATAATTTTTACTGAAATTATAAATTTTATTTAGAAAAATGGGAGGGAAAGTAAAAAAATGTTAATTAAAATTTTTAAAACATTCTTTACATTAGGATTTTTTTCTTTTGGTGGAGGTTATTCAATGATACCTCTTATTGAAAGAGAAATAGTAGAAAAATATAAAATAATGGATAAGAATAAATTTGCAGATATAGTTTCTATTGCAGGAGGACTTCCAGGAGCGATAGGTTTGAATATAGCTATATTTATTGGAAAAACAACTTGTGGATTAAAGGGAGCTATAGTTGGAGCACTAGCAAGTGTGATTCCTTGTCTTATTATAATTTCAAGTATAATGGTATTATTTTCTAATATAAGTGATAATCCTTATGTTATAAAAGGACTTACAGGTGTAAGTGGTGTTGTGGTTGCTTTTATTTTATATGCAACTTATAAGATTGCTCTTACAGCCTTCAAAAATATTTGGTATGGAATAATAACAGTAGTGACATTTTTTATATCTCTATTTTATAGTAATATACCTTTACCATTTATAATAATAGTTTCTATGATTGTTGGTATCATAATAAATTGGGCAATAGAACTTTACAAAAAAATAAGAGGTGATAAATAATGTTATATAACCTTTTTATAATATTTTTTAAACTTGGATTTTTTTCTTTTGGTGGAGGATATACAATGATTCCATTGATAGAGCAACAACTTAATAATTGTGGAATTATTTTAACTCCAGAAGTTCTTTCAAGTGTTGTAGCAATAGCAGGAGTGTGTCCTGGACCAGTAGGAATAAACTTAGCGATTGGATTTGGATATTCTCTTGGCGGACCTTTTGGGGTTGCAGCAGCAGCTCTTGGAGTAACTTTACCAAGTATAATAGTAGTTGTAGCAGTTTGTGCTGTATTTGAAAAAGTTTATACTTCAAAAAATTTCAAAGCAGCTCTTTCAGGATTAAAACCAGCAGTTGTAGGAATAACATTTTATGCTGCAATTAAATTTGGAATTAAAAATGGAATAATTTTTTCAAATTCTCAAAATGTAGTCAAGAGTACAATGAATATAGATTTTATGAATATGTTTTTTAATATTCCAAGTGTATTAGTAATAGTAGTTTCTTTTTTAATTTTAATGAAAACAAAAATACATCCGATAATTTTAGTAGTGGCTGGTGCTATATTAGGGGTTATATTTTTTTAAAAAATAGAAATATAAAATGATATAGAAAAATGAAATAAAATATAGTATAATCTTACTTATTAGATTGATTATACTATAATAATTATATTAGAGGAGGTTTTAATATGTATAATGACCAAAGATATGTAGATATTACAGCAAGTAATAAACTTTTAAGAACATCTTTTACTTACATGATATTAGGACTTTTAATAACATTTTTAATACCAGTTTATATCATGTTTTCACCAAATGGAATTACACTTGCACAGTATATATTAAGATTTTATACACCAATCATAATTTTAGAATTTGCAACAGTGCTTATATTTTCATTTAGAATTAATAAGATTTCTTTAATTTCAGCTAAGCTTATGTTTTTCTTTTATTCATTTCTTAATGGACTTGTATTTTCATTAATAGGAATGGCATTTGTAGGAAATTTGATGGTTATAGCTTATGCTCTTTTAACTACAATAGTAATGTTTACAGTAATCGCAATATATGGATATACTACTAGTGAAGATTTAAGTAATTACAGTGGATTTTTAAAAACAGGACTTATTTCTTTGGTGATAATGAGTTTAATTAATATGTTTATAGGTGCTCCAATGCTTTATTGGGCTGTAACAATTTTAGGAGTTGTAATTTTTTCAGCTTTAATAGCATATGATGTAAATAAAATTAGAAATATGGCATATGAGATAGCTGATGGAGATAATGAGATTATTGGAAAGTTAGGAATAATAGGAGCTTTAAATCTTTATTTAGATTTTATTAATTTATTTTTATATATTCTTAGAATATTTTCAAGAAAGAAATAATTTAGCAAATAAAAAGGCAGCGAAGAGGCTGCCTTTTTTAATTATTTACTTTTTTTGAATTATATGGTAATCTTTTAAAAGATGTAAAAATGAATTTAAATGGGAGGAAAGATGTATTTAAACATTATCTTCAATGTTATTGGTGGACTGGGTATTTTCCTTTATGGAATGGAAAATATGTCAGGAGGAATGCAAAAATTAGCAGGAAAAAAACTTAAAAAGATACTAGCAGCACTTACTACAAATAGAATAATGGCTATTCTGATTGGAATATTTGTAACGATGCTTGTACAATCGTCATCGGTAAGTACAGTAATGACAATAGGATTTGTTAATGCTTCTCTGCTTACTTTAAAACAGGGATTAGGAGTTATTCTAGGAGCGAATATAGGAACAACAGTAACAGGTTGGTTATTGGTACTTAATATAGGAAAGTATGGACTTCCTATAACAGGAGCAGCAGCAATTTCTTATGTATTTTTTAGAAGTGATAAGGCAAGAACAAAGTCTTTAACAGTTATGGGACTTGGGCTTATTTTCTTAGGATTAGACCTTATGAGTAATGGTTTAAAACCTATAAGAAGTATGCCAGAATTTATTGAACTTTTTAAACTTTTTAATGCTGATACTTATTTAGGGGCAATAAAAGTGGCAGTAGTGGGAGCTTGCATTACTGGAATAGTTCAATCTTCAGCAGCTACTTTAGGTATTACAATTACTCTTGCAACACAAGGATTAATTGACTATTCTACAGCAGTAGCACTTGTATTAGGAGAAAATGTAGGAACAACAGTAACAGCATTTCTTGCTTCTCTTGGAGCAACAACAAATGCTAAAAGAGCAGCTTATGCACATACAATTATAAATACAATAGGGGTTATATGGGTAACATCTATATTTCCTCTTTATATAAAGTTTTTAGGGCATATAGTTGATATAGAAAATAATGTGGTTTTTGGAATAGCAACGGCTCATACAATGTTTAATATTTTAAATGTATTTTTATTTATACCTTTTACTGGTTATCTTGCTTCTTTCTTATCTAAAATAGTAAAAGATAATGGAAAATCAGACGAGAAAGTAACAAAACTTGATAAACTTATGGTTGGTACTCCTAGTGTGGTAGTAGGGCAAACGAAGATAGAAATTATTACAATGGGTCAAAATATAAAAGAAATGTTATTTGCACTAGAAGAAACATTCGCTAAGAATGAAGTGATACCAGATTCAAAATTAGCTAGGTTGCAAAAGATAGAAAATGATTTAGATCTTTATCAAAAAGAAATATCAGATGTAAATTTCTTAATTCTTAATAAAGATTTGACGGATTCTATGAGAGAAGAAACAAGAAAGAACTTAGAAGTTTGTGATGAATATGAAACGATAAGTGATTACTTGATGAGAATAGGAAAATCAATAAGAAGAATACAAGAAAATGATATACAGATAAATGAAAAAGCAAGAAAAACATTATTTGACTTAAATGAAAATGTAGAGATATTATTTAGAGAAGTAAATATAGCTTTTGAAACAAAAGATAAAGAAAGATTTATTAGAGCGATTAAACAAGCTAATGAAATTACAGAGAAATTTAGAGAAGCAAGACGTTTCCATATTGAAAATGTAAAAGCAGGATGTTCAGCTATATTTAGTACAAGTTATATGGATACATTAAACCATTATAGAAGAATAAGAGATCATATATTTAATATTATAGAAGTATTTACAAGATTATAATATATAAATAAACTAAAAGATAAATTGCTATATTGTAGATTATATTAGTCTATTAATATAGCAATTTTTTATTATATAGAATTAATTGCAACATAAGTAATAAATTTTTGAATAGAATAAATTAAATTATTGATAAATCGTAAAGGAAATTAAGGAGTATATAATAATTTGAATAATAAAAAAGAAGTATTTATAAATAGAAATTTATTATATAGAAAATTATGTTTTATATTTTTTTAGTAATTTTATAAAATAAATCAATAAGATTAAGTATTAAATAAAAAAACTTGAATTGAAATAAAAGAGATGATAAGATGATATTAAAAGTTTTTTATAGCAATAAAAAAAGAACGACTGATAATTTCTATCAGCCGTTCTCATTAAAAATTATATTATTTACTTATTATTTTTTTTCTAGTTTGAATCCTGCAATTCTGTTAACGATTAGTGATAGAGCTCCATCACCAGTTACGTTACATGCAGTTCCAAAACTATCTTGTGCTAAGTAAAGAGCGATCATTAAAGATAATAAGTTTTGATCGAAATGTAACATGCTTTCTAGTAATCCTAAAGCAGCCATAACAGCTCCACCAGGAACTCCAGGAGCAGCAACCATTGTTACTCCAAGCATTAGGATGAATCCGAAGAATGAACCAAATGTATAAGGCATATCGTTTAACATCATAACAGCTAAAGCACAACTTGTTAAAGTAATTGTAGATCCTGATAAGTGAATAGTAGCAAATAATGGGATAGTGAATTCAGCGATACCATCATTAACACCGTTTTTCTTAGTTTGTGCTAAAGTAACTGGAATTGAAGCAGCTGAAGACTGTGTTCCAATAGCTGTCATATATGCAGGAATCATAGTTCTTAGTAAAAGAATAGGATTTCCACCGTTTAAAATTCCACCAACAGTGTATTGAACTAAAAGAATAAATAAGTGCATTAGAATTATAATACCGAATACTTTTGCAAATACACTTAGAATTGTTTCAACTTGTCCAGCATAAGTCATGTTAGCAAAGATACCAGCTATATGTAAAGGTAATAAAGGGATGATTATAACTTTTATGATTCCTTCAACTATTCCTTGGAATTCATTCATAACATCTTTTATAGCATGACCCTTAGCAGCAGAAATTCCTAAACCAATGACAAAAGCTATTAATAAAGCTGACATAACGTCCATGATAGGTGGCATAGCAACTTTCATAAGAGGTCCAACAAGAGCATGTTCTGGGTTAGAAGCATCTATTGCAAGAGAACCAACTTTTAAGAAAGAAGGGAATATAGTACTGTCAACTAAATAAGCAAACGAACCTGAAACTACTGTAGAACCATAAGCAACCACAACTGCAACACCAAGAAGTTTTCCAGCATTTCCACCAAGATCTCCAATACCAGGAGCGACGAATCCAATAATAATTAAAGGAATAACGAATCCTAAGAAGTTACCGAATAATCCATTAAATGTAGCAAGTAATTGAACCACAAACAATACCTTCATTTTTCCAAGTATGATACCAAGTATGATACCAAGGATAAGTTTAGGTAATAAACCAAGTTTTTTCATAAAAATCTCCTCCCAAATCATATATGTAGGTTAGTTTTAAAATATAACAGATATATTTTAGCGATATCTGTTTTGAATAAAAACTATCTATACCGATATATATACAATATATTAAAAAAAAATGCAAGGAGATTTAAAAAATTTTTTTAGGAGGGCATATGATAAACGGGAATATAAATGGAATTAAAGAATTTATTTTAAAAGAATTAGAAGAAATATGTGAAGAGAAAATTGAAAGAGGAAAATTTTTAAAAAAAGAGATCGTGGAAAGAATTTCTGAAATTAGTATAAAAATTAATAAAGAAATTAGTATAGCAATTGACAGAAATGGAAAAACAGTAGATATAAATATAGGTGATAATGCAAGTGCTAAGCTTCCAACTATTGAAATTAAAGAGAAAAGACTAAGTGGAATAAGAATAATACATACTCATCCAAATGGAAATTCAAAACTTTCAGACGTAGATATATCAGCTCTTATAGAATTACAACTTGATGCTATGATCGCCGTTGGGGTAAATCCTAATGGAGAAATAACAGGAGTAGGAATAGCTTTTTGTAAAGTTGAAAACAATATTATCGGTTATGAGGAATATAGAGCAAATAGTCTTGAAAGTATAGAAGAGTATAATTATCTTGATAAAATAAGAGAAGTAGAAAAATCATTAAGATTAAGAGAAATTCAAGATGAAAATAAAGATTTTGCAATTCTTGTAGGAAGAGAGAGCATGGCAAGTCTTGAAGAATTAAAAGAACTTGCAGATGCTTGTGAAATAGAAACAGTAGATATAATTCTTCAAAAAGGAAACAATATAGATAAAAGTTTTTATATTGGAAAAGGAAAAGTAATTGAACTTGCAAGAGTAAAACAAATAAAAGGTGCTAATCTTTTAATTTTTGATGAAGAACTTTCAGGAATACAAATAAGAAATCTTGAAGATGCTATTGGATGTAAAGTTATGGATAGAACATCTCTTATTCTTGAAATTTTTGCTAGAAGAGCTAGAACGAGAGAAGCAAAAATTCAAGTTGAATTAGCAGCTCTTAAGTATAGAAGTACAAGGCTTATTGGATTTGGAACTTCATTATCAAGAGTAGGAGGTTTAGGGAATAGAGGATTAGGAGAAACTAAATTAGAACTTGATAGAAGAAAAATTAAAGAGAATATTCATAATTTAAAAGAAGAACTTGAAAAGATAAAGAAAACAAGAGGTACTCAAAGAGAAAGAAGAGAAAAATCTGGAATGGGAAAAATTTCTCTCGTTGGATATACAAATGTTGGGAAGTCAACATTAAGAAATCTTATAGTAAGTACATATTGTAAAGAAAATAGCAGTAAAACAGAGGATGTTTTTGCAAAAGATATGCTTTTTGCTACTCTTGATACAACTGTAAGAGTAGTAGAACTTTCTGATAAAAAAGAAGTAGCTATAGCTGATACTGTTGGGTTTATAAGAAAACTTCCTCATGATCTTGTAGAAGCTTTTAAATCAACTCTTGAAGAAGTAATTTTTTCTGATATTTTAATTCATGTTACAGATGCTCATAGTGAAAATCTTTTCCAAGAAATTCAAGTTGTAGAAAATGTTTTAAAAGAATTAGGATGCCAAGACAAACCAATTATACTTGCTCTTAATAAATCAGAACTTGTTTTTGAGGAAAAAATGCTAGAAATAAAAGAGAAACTTTCTCATTATGAAACTATAGAAATTAGTGCAAAACAAAATAAAAATATAGATAAACTTTTGGAAATGGCAATAGCCAAACTACCTCAAACGATGAAAAAAGTTGAGTATATTATTCCATATACAGATACTTCTGTTTCAGCATATATTCATAATAATGCTATAGTGGAAATGGAAGATTTTTTAGGAGAAGGAATAAAAATTATTGCTGTTGTAGATGAAAAAGTTTATAATAAGTGTAAGAAATATATGATTTCAGAAATATAAAAAAATCTTGAAGAAAAATAAAAAATATGATATACTCTTAATAATGTAGAGAAATAGGAGGTTATTAAGTGAAAACAGTGAAATTCTTTAAAAAAGAAAAAAATTATTTTAAAGAAATATTTTCCGGATTTGATATTTTATTTTTACTTAATTTACCAGTTATTTATAGCAATTTTTAATATTATTGGGAATAAAAACTATAATAAGTATTATAGTTTTTATTCCTTTTTTTTATACATAGCTAAAGGGAGGAAAAAATGAAGAGTTTCATATCTATCAAAGAATTTACAAAAGAAGAAATTTTAGAAATTTTAAAAAGAGCTAAAGAGTTAAAAGAAGTTCCAAATCCAGAACTTATTAAAGACAAGATAGCAGCTACGTTATTCTTTGAACCATCAACAAGAACAAGATTATCATTTACATCAGCAAGCTTTAGAATAGGAGCTAAAGTTTTAGGTTTTGATAGTCCAAGTGCTACTTCTCTTAAGAAAGGTGAGAGCTTAAGAGATACAATAAGAATGACAGAAGGATATGCAGACGTAATCATTATGAGACATTTAAGAGATGGGGCAGCAAAATTTGCAAATGATGTTGCATGTGTTCCAATAATAAATGCAGGAGATGGAGCTAATGAACATCCAAGTCAAACACTTTTAGATTTATTTACTATTCAAGAAGAACAAGGAAGAATAGATAATATAACAACAGCATTTGTTGGAGATTTAAAGTATGGAAGAACTGTCCACTCACTTGCAAGAGCATTGTCCAAATTTGAAGGACAAAAATTTTATTTTGTCGCTCCTGAAGAGATTCAAATTCCAGATGAAATAACTCATGAACTTGATGAAAAAGGAATAGAGTATAAATTAGTTTCTGATTATAAAGAAATTTTAAAAGAAGTAGATGTACTTTATATGACAAGAATACAAAAAGAAAGATTTGAAGATGAAGCACTTTATGAAAGAATGAAGGGTGTATATGTAATTTCAAAAGATACAATAGTAGGAAAATGTAAAGAAAATATGATAATTCTTCATCCATTACCAAGAATAGATGAAATAGATATAGACTTAGATGAAACAAAACATGCTTTATATTTCAAGCAAGCAAAAAATGGTGTTCCTGTAAGAGAAGCAATGATAGGAACAGCTCTTGGAAAGCTTGATATCAATTATAAAGAAAAAGAAAAAAATGAAGTTGTTAAAAATAAAGAGAGAGTATGTTCAAATAACAATTGTATAACAGCTTTTGAAAAAACAGATAATAAAGTAGAAATAATTAATGGAAGAAAATATTGTTATTATTGTGGAAAAGAGATATAGGTTTAGGGGGAAAAATGTTTTTAGAAGATTGTAAAGTTTTAGAAAATAGACAAATTAGTGGAAGTTACTATTTAATGAAATTAAAGGGAGAAAAAGTAATAGAGTCATCTTGTGCAGGACAATTCTTTATGCTTCAATGTAAAAATGAGGCCACATTACTTAGAAGACCAATAAGTTTACATTATATTAATAGGAAGGAAAACGTTATAGAATTCTATTATGAAGTAAAAGGAAAAGGAACTAAAGAATTTAGTTGTCTATCTGAGGGAGACATTATTAATATACAAGGACCTCTTGGGCATGGATTTACAACACAAGTTGAGAAAAAAACAATAGTTGTAGTTGGCGGAGGAATGGGAATAGCTCCAATGAAACTATTAATAGAAAGTCTTTCTGAGAAAAACAATGTAATATTCATTTGTGGTGGAAGAAATGCAGAAAGTATAAAGATCCTTGAAAATATGAATCTTAAGAATATAGAAACAATAATTACTACAGACGATGGTTCGGTAGGAATAAAAGGAAATGTAACTGTTCCTTTAAGAAAAATTTTAGCAGAAAGAAAAATAGATGGTGTATATACATGTGGTCCACATATAATGATGGAGTTTGTTGCAAAAGCAGCAGAAGAATTTGGAGTATATTGTGAAGTATCTCTTGAGGAAAGAATGGCATGTGGAGTAAAAGCATGTGTAGGATGTTCAATTTTAACAAAAGAAGGAATGAAAAAAGTTTGTCATGATGGACCAGTATTTGACAGTAGAGTAGTAATAGATGTAAATCCAAAAGAAACTGTTCCTTGTAGTTGTGGAAAATAAATTGAGAAATAATTTTAAGAGGTGAAAAGATTGAATAGATTAAAGGTAAATTTTTTAGGAGTAGAGTTCGATAATCCTATAGTAACATCATCTGGATGTTTTGGTTTTGGAACAGAATTTAAAGATTATTGTGATCCAAATGTTCTTGGAGGAATAACTTTAAAAGGATTAACCTTAGAACCTAGAACAGGAAATCTTGGAACAAGAATAGCAGAAACTCCAAGTGGAATATTAAATTGTGTTGGGCTTGAAAATCCTGGAATTGATTACTTTGAAAAGGAAATTCTTCCAACTTTAAAGAAAGAAGGAATTAATAAAACAAATATAATTGTTAATATAAATGGAAGTACAGTAGATCAATATGTTGAACTTGCAAAAAGAGTGAATGAAATAGAAGAAATTGCTCTTGTGGAATTAAATATATCTTGTCCAAATGTAAAAGATGGGGGAATGGCTTTTGGGGCAAATCCAGAAGTAGCTGGAAGAACAACTAGAGAAGTAAAAAAAGTTCTTACTAAAAAACCTCTTATTGTAAAGCTTTCTCCAAATGTAACAAATATAGTTGAAATAGCAAAAATTGTAGAAGCTAACGGTGCAGATGCAATATCAATGATAAATACTCTTCTTGGAATGAGAATAGATATAAATACAGGTAAACCTATTTTGGGAAATACAATGGGAGGACTTTCAGGACCTGCTGTAAAACCAGTAGCAGTAAGAATGGTTTATCAAGTTGCGCAAAATGTAAACATTCCTATAATAGGAATGGGTGGAATTTCTTCTTATGAAGATGCAGTTGAATTTATAATGGCAGGAGCAACACTTGTTTCTCTTGGAACAGCTCTTTTCCCAAATCCAGTTCTTCCAATACAAGTAAGAGATGGATTACAAAAATATGCTGAAGAACATAATCTTGAAAATATTCAAGATATAAGAGGAATAACATTTAAAAATTTAAAAAAATAAAAAATTTGAGGAAAAATTTTGGGAGGAAATAGATAATGATGCAAGCAAAAGATAGAATGATAATAGCTCTTGATTTTCCAACAATGGAAAAAGCTATAGAATTAGTAGAAAAAATAGGAGATGGAGCAACTTTTTATAAAGTAGGACTTGAATTATTTTTAAATTCAAATGGAAAAATGATAGATTACCTTACAGGAAAAGGTAAGAAAATATTTTTAGATTTAAAATTTCATGATATACCAAATACAACAGCAATGGCATCTGTATTTGCATCTAAAGAAAATGTATTTATGTACAATGTACATGCAACTGGTGGAAAGAAAATGATGTCTAAAGTTGTAGAAGAAGTAAGAAAAATAGATGAAAAATCTCTTTTAATAGCTGTTACAATATTAACAAGTTTATCACAGGAAGAAGTTAAAGAAACATTTATGACAGAAGTAAGTATTAAAGAACTTGCGATGAATCTTGCAAAACTTGCTAAAGAGTCAGGAATGAATGGTGTAGTATGCTCTCCTTGGGAAGCTAAATATATAAAAGAAGCTTTAGGTGAAGAGTTTAAAACAGTATGTCCAGGTGTAAGACCTGCATGGGCAGCAACAAATGATCAAACAAGAATAATGACTCCTAAAAATGCTATGTTAAATGGATGCGATTTTTTAGTAGTTGGAAGACCAATAACTAAACATGAAGATCCAGCTCTTGCAGCAAAGCTTATTGTTGAAGAGATAGAAGAAGGTTTAAAAGAGGCTGGAAAATGCTAATAAAAAACTGTAGAATAATTATTGATGATACAGAACAGATTAAAGATATATTAATTGAAAAAGAAAAAATAGTTTCAATTGAAAATGATTTATCAAAAGTATCTTCAGATGAAATTATTGATGCAGAAGGAAATTATGTTATACCAGGAATAATTGATCCTCATGTTCATATGAGAGATCCAGGACTTACTCATAAAGAAGATTTTACAACAGGAAGTATGGCATGTGCTAAGGGTGGAGTAACAACATTTTTTGATATGCCAAATACAATACCGAATACTATAACAAAAGATGAACTTATGAAAAAGAAAGAAATTCATAAAGGAACATCTTATGTTGATTATGGATTTTGGTTTGGTGGAAGTAAAGAAGATAATCATAAAGAAGTAATACAAATACAAGATAAAGTTATAGCAACAAAAGTGTTTATGAATGTTTCAACAGGAAATATGTTAGTAGAGGATGATGAAATTCTTGAAAATATATTTAGAGCTTCAAAATTAGTTGGTGTTCATGCAGAAGGAGAAATGGTAAAAAAAGCTATTCTTCTTTCTGAAAAAACTAATGTTCCAGTTTATCTTTGTCATCTTTCAACAAAAGAGGAAGTTCAAGTTGTAAGAGAAGCTAAGAAAAAAGGAATTAAAGTTTATGGAGAAGTAACTCCACATCATCTTTTCTTTAATGTGGATGATGTAGAAAGAAATCCTCTTCTTAGAATGAAACCTGAATTAAAAACTAAAGAAGACAATGATGCTTTATGGGAAGGAATTTTAGATGGAACTATTGATACAATAGGGACAGATCATGCTCCTCATAGAATAGAAGAAAAACAAGAAAAACTTACTTTTGGTATACCTGGAGTAGAAAATTCTCTTGAAATGATGTTAAAAGCTGTAAAATGTGATAAGATAACTTTTGAAAAACTTATGAAAATAATGAGTGAAAATACAGCTAATATTTTTGGAATAAAAAATAAAGGAAAAATTGCATTAGGATATGATGCAGATTTAGTAATAGTAGATATAAATACAGAAGAAATTATAAAAAAAGAAAATGTAATTTCAAAATGTGGATGGACACCTTATGAAGGATTTGAAAAAGGTGGAAAAATACTTACTACAATAGTTAGAGGAAATGTAGTATTTAATGATGGTAAATTTATTAATAAAATTGGTAAGGAAGTGATATAGAATATGAGTACAATTAGAGCTAAAGAAGTAGCGAAATCATTATTAGGTGTAGGAGCAGTAAGATTAAATGTTGCAGAACCTTTTACATTCGTTTCAGGAATAAAAAGTCCAATATATTGTGACAATAGAAAAATGATAGGATATCCAGAAGAAAGAAAAGCAGTTATAGATGGATTTGTAGAAGTTTTAAAAGAAAAAGAATTTGATGTTTTAGCAGGAACTGCAACAGCAGGAATTCCTTGGGCAGCATTTATAGCTGAAAGATTAAATGTTCCTATGGCTTATATCCGTAGTGAGAAAAAAGATCATGGTGCTGGAAGACAAATAGAAGGTGCAGACTTTGAAGGGAAAAAAGTAATTGTTATAGAAGACTTAATTTCTACAGGTGGAAGTTCTATAAAAGCTGTTGAAGCAGCAAGAGCAGCTGGAGCAAAAGATGTAGAAGTTGTAGCAATATTCTCTTATGAATTTGAAAAAGCTATAACAAATTTTGCAGCAGCAGAAATTCCATGGATAAATCTTTCAGATTTTACAACATTAATAGGTGTTGCAACTGAACAAAAATATCTAACAGAAGAAGAAAAAGAAATAGCTTTAAAATGGAATAAATCTCCTAATACTTGGGGAAGAGAATAATAGAAAATAAAAAGAGGTTAATAAATTTAACCTCTTTTTTTAATAAAAGAACTATTAAATTTAATAATTCTTTTAATATTTAATTTAGAATGATAATCCACCAGAAACAGGAATAGTTGCTCCAGTAATATAAGAAGATTCATCACTAGCTAAGAATAATGCAACATTTGCAACATCTTCTTTTGTTCCCATTCTTTGTAAAGGTACACCACTTAAAATACCTTCTACAGCTTTTTCAGAAAGTTTATCAGTCATAGGACTTTGAATAAATCCTGGAGCTATACAGTTAACTCTTATTTGAGCACCTTTTCTTGCAAGTTCTTTTTTCCAAGTATTACTCATAGCAATAACTCCTGCTTTAGTTGCAGCATAGTTAGTTTGTCCAATATTTCCATATAATCCAACTACTGATGAAAGAGTAATGATAGAACCTTTTTTATGTTTAGTCATAACAGGTGCAACAGCTTGTGTAACATTAAAAACACCTTTTAAATTAATATTTATAACAGCATCCCATTGTGCTTCGCTCATTCTTACAAATGGAGCATCTTGAGTAATTCCAGCATTATTTACAAGAATATCAATAGTTCCAAATTCATCAACAATTTTTTTAACAAGAGTTTTTATTCCTTCTCTATCAGTAACATTTAGAATTTCACCTCTAACATTTTCTTGCTCAAATTCACAAGGATTAATGTCACATGAAATAACCATTTTTGCTCCCTCAGCAGCAAATCTATCAACTATTGCTCTTCCAATTCCCATTGAGCCACCAGTAACAAGAGCGATTTTTCCTTCTAATCTATTCATTAGGACCTCCTAAAATTATTATCTAAATTTTATAATTACACATGTAATTATAAAATGATTATAAATAAATTATAATTCTAAGTCAATATAAAATATTTTTTATTTTGCTAATCTATAAATAGTTTCAACAAATAAAGGTAAAAGGGTGTCAAGTGAATTAAGATCTATACATTCGTTTTTTTGATGCATAGTATCAGGAGTTCCTTTTAAAAGAGCTCCGAAAGCAACACAATTACTTACAGCTTTTGCATAAGTACCTCCACCAGTTGAAATAGGTTGACTTTCCATATCTCCAGTCATATTTTGATAAACTTCCATAAGAGTTTTTACAAGAAAATTATCTTTAGGAACATATAAAGGTTTTTCTTCTTTTAATGGTTCAAAAGTTAAACCATATTCTTTAAGTGTAGAAAGAAGTTTAAGTTTTATATCATCAGCTTTAAAAGTAACAGGATATCTCATATCCATAGATACAATTAGTTCACCATTTTCCACATAACATTTTCCAAAGTTTATAGTTATTTCTCCTGAAGGTTCATCAATAAGATTTACTCCAAGAAGTTTACCATTAAATTCCATTTGAATTTTATCATTAAAGAATTTTATCATTTCTTTAAATCCATTTTCTTTAATTTCAATTTTTCCTAAGAATATCATAAGAGCAGAAAGAGAATTATATCCTAAAGAAGGATGAGCAGCATGTGCAGCTATTCCTTTAGAAGCAAGAATAATTTTATCTTCTGCTATTTCATAAGAAATTTTATTATTTTTATTTTCATTATAAAGAGGAAGTTCTTTTTCAACTATATCTTTATAAGAAATAGGAAGAGAAATAGTTGTTGATTCTGGAACTGCATTAAAAACATTTCCAGCTTTAATTGTTATATTAGAATCTGTTTTTATTTTAAATAATGCTCTTAAGATTCCTTTTTCAGCAAAAGTAACAGGAAATTCACTATCTGGAGTAAAAGATACAGTAGGATGAGGCATTTGAAGTTTTCCAAAATAATGATTCATGCATCCCCAACCAGTCTCTTCGTTTGCTCCTAAAATCATTCTAACTTTTCTTTTTAACGGAATACCAGCATCTTTTAAAGCTTTCATTGCATAAAGACAAATCATCATAGGTCCTTTATCATCAAGAGTTCCTCTTCCAAACATTTTATTATTGACAATTTCAGCACCATATGGATTATAGTCCCATCCATTTCCTTCAGGAACAACATCAACATGACCTAAGATACCAACCATTTCTTCTTGAGTATCAGTTCCAAAATCAATATGTCCTGCATAATTATCAAAATTTTCAGTTTTAAATCCTAATTTTTCTCCAACAGAAAGAAAATGTTCTAAAGCTTTAGCAGGTCCTTCTCCAAAAGGCATTCCAGGTTTTGCTTCTTCTTCAACACTTTTTATTCTAATTGATTCTTGAAGAGATTTTATAAGTTCATCTTTATATTTTAAGACTTCTTTGTGTAAATCCATAATTATCCTCCTTAATATATTTTTGAAAAAGGGCAGTAAAAATACTGCCCTCTATTATAAATTTTACATGTATAATCTTTTTCTGTCAAGTTATGCTATTTTAATTAAGATTGGCGGAAATGTATAGGAATCGAACCTATCAACGATATAATCGCCAAGACAGTTTTGAAGACTGTTGAAGGCACCAGCCTTCTTACACTTCCATATAAAATTATATCATATTTATAAAGAAAAATAATAGTAAAATTTAAAAGGAAAAGAGAAAATAACAAGGTGGAATTTTTATAGAAAAATGTTATAATATTGAATATAATTGAGTTATAGATAAAAATAATAAGGAGATTATCAATGAGATACATTAGTGATGAAAAAGAGTTAAGAAAATTAGCAATTTATACTAATATAGATAATGTAAAAAAAAATCTTGAAAAATTTTTTCATAAAGAAGAAAATGAAGTATTAGAAGATGATAGAATTTTTGTTTCAATAATAGATTCTAGTGAGCCATTTTCAACAAAAAGTACTTTAAGTTCAGAAGTGATTTTTGATGTGACAGGAGGATATCCTAATTCAAAGCAAAGAGTATATAAAGGGGTAAATAAAGCATCTTTATCAAAAGCAGAATTATGGCTTGAAATAATAACAAGTGTATTTTCTGTTGAAATTTCAGCTGATAAATTAGATCTTTCAGGATATTTAGATGAACTTGAAAAATATAAAAAAATGGATATAAAAAAATATATTCTAACAGAAGAAATGATAAAAGATTTAGAAGGGTATGAGGAATTACCAAAATCAAAAATAAATCATCAAAGATTTATTTATGCAGTAATAAATGGATACACAATTTTTCCGGTAAAATCGAAAGAAACTATAATAAAAGGTATGGAATGGAAATATGGTATAAAAGCTTTTCAGAAAACATGTAAATATATGTTTGAAAAGAATGATAATTTACTTGGATATATATATGAAATAAAAAAAGAAATTTAATTAAAAAATGAGGATTGTAATTATTTACTAAATAATAATTTAGTGGATACAGGAGATATAGTAGTAAGAGATAATGTGGAGAAATTAAAAAATTTTTTTAATTTATGGTAAAAATAAAATTATTTGATAAACTTTTTTAAGTAGGAAATAGATTTTTCCTACTTTTTTTCTGTATATTTTTTAATTTTTTTGAGAAATTTTTAAAAATATATAAAATTTTTTTAAATGAAATAAAATATTTTTTATTAAAAAAAATAAAAAAATTAAGAATAAATAAATTCGT
>SAMEA104404100__coassemble_1816_pt1 | contig 17995 bp, 14 predicted proteins | sample SAMEA104404100__metabat2_low_PE_012 | metagenome-assembled genome bin SAMEA104404100 (sample SAMEA104404100) | Balaenoptera acutorostrata
ATATTCCAAATATCATAAAAACATCATTAAAAACATTTAAAAATTTAATTTTATACATTAAAAATAGTTTAAAATACTCTTTTTCAAATGGAATTTTAGAAGGAATCAACTGTAAAATTAAAGCATTAAAAAGAGTAGCTTATGGATACAAAAGTTTCTTTCATTTTAGAAACAGAATACTAATTCAAGGGAATATTTTAACAGTAAAATAACCTTAATGCCAAAAATCAACATTAAGGTTATCATGAAAATCTATTTTATTTTTTTACCAACACTATTTGACAAAGAGCCAGAACTATTTATATTCTTACATAAATTTTACAAATAATGGAACTAATACTAGAGAAACAATAGTCATTAGTTTTATTAAAATATTAAGAGCTGGTCCAGATGTATCTTTGAATGGATCTCCTACTGTATCTCCAACAACTGCTGCTTTATGTCTATCAGAACCTTTTCCATCTCCTTTATATCCACCTTCAATTTGTTTCTTACCGTTATCCCAAGCTCCTCCTGCATTTGCCATCATAATTGCCATTAAGATACCAGTAACTAGAGAACCTGCAAGTAATCCTCCAAGAGCTTCAACTGACCATAATCCTACTACTACTGGAGCAATTATTGCTAATAATCCAGGAACTATCATTTGCTTTAAAGAAGAATGAGTTGAAATTTCAACACATTTTTTATAGTCAGGTTTAACCTTTCTTTCCATAATTCCAGGCATTTCTCTAAATTGTCTTCTAACTTCTTCAACCATTTCCATAGCTGCTTTACCAACTGCTGTCATAGTTAAAGCAGAGAATAAGAATGTTAACATTCCTCCAATAAATAATCCAACAATTACATCTGGATTAGTAACATCTATTCTTAATTCTTCAGCTGTTAAATTATTAACAGCTTCTCTATATGAAGCAAATAAAGATAAAGCTGTAAGAGCTGCAGACCCAACTGCAAATCCTTTTCCAACTGCTGCTGTTGAGTTTCCAACTGCATCAAGTTTATCTGTACATTCTCTAACTTCATGTGGAAGATCTGACATTTCAGCAATACCACCTGCATTATCTGCAACTGGTCCATAAGCATCAACTGCTACTACCATTCCAGTAGTTGCTAACATTCCAACTGCAGCTATAGCAATTCCGTATAATCCAGCTGATTTAAATGCTACTAAAATTGCACCAGAAATAATAATGATAGGAGCAACTGTTGATTCCATACCAACTGCTAATCCTTCAATAATTGCTGTTGCTGCTCCTGTAGAAGCTGCATCAGAAATTCTATTAACTGCTGTTTTACCAGTATCTGTATAAATTCCTGTGAAGTAAGCTATTAAAATACCTGCTACAAGTCCTGCTACAATAGCTCCAAATACACCCATTGGCATTTGTAAATATTTTATAATTCCAAAAGAAACAATTATAGTTAATATACCAGCTATTCTTGTTCCACCTTCTAGTTTAGCATGAACTTTTGTAGGATCATCAGTTTTTACTGTAACTGTTGCAATTATTGATGCAATAATACCAAATGAAGATAAAATTACAGGAGCTACTGCATATCCTAAAATTCCTGTAGTTTCATATGATAAAAATCCTAAAGTAACTGCTGCAATTATTGAACCGACATAAGATTCAAAAAGATCAGCTCCCATTCCAGCAACGTCTCCAACGTTATCTCCTACGTTATCAGCAATTGTAGCTGGGTTTCTAGGGTCATCTTCTGGAATTCCTGCTTCAACTTTACCAACTAAGTCAGCACCAACGTCAGCAGCCTTAGTGTAAATTCCTCCTCCAACTCTTGCAAATAAAGCTATTGAAGAAGCTCCCATTCCAAATCCTGTAATATCAGTAAATGCAACTGCATTTTTACCCATAACTAACATTAAAACAGAAAGCATTAACATTCCTAATCCAACAACTGAAAGCCCCATAACAGCTCCACCAGCAAAGGCTACATCTAGAGCTTTTGCAAGTCCACCTTCTTTAGCTGCTATTGAAGTTCTTCCATTCGCTTTAGTAGCTATTCTCATTCCAATATTTCCAGCAAGAGCAGATGTTAAAGCTCCTAGTACAAAAGCTATTGCTGTATTTATAGAAATAAATATTCCTAATGCTACTCCTACTACAATTACAAACCATATAAGAATTTTGTATTCAGCTACAAGAAATGCCATTGCTCCTTCTCTTATAGCATCTGTTATTTCAGCTACTCTTGGAATGTTAATTTCATAACTTTCCACTTTTTTAGAATAATAGAAAGCTGCTGCTAGAGCAATAATTCCTGCTATTATTCCAAGATACATAAATTGTTCCATTTTTACTAACCCTCCTACTAATTTTTTTGTTCTTTAGTATTATAATTGTTTTTATGTTTTATTTCAAGCTTTTTATTGTTTATCTAATGCACTTTTTATTATTCTAATTCGAAATTTTTACTTGCTATTATTTTTTCGTTACTATCAACAATTAAAACATCTATATTTAATTCTTCTACTTTTTTTAAAATATTTTCTATAGACATATTAAAAAATGCTGTTGAATACATATCTGCATAAAAAGCCGAATCACATATTACAACTACAAGTTTTTTATCTTCTACAGGATACCCCGTATATTTATCCATTATATGATGATACTTTTTACCTTTTATTTCTACATAAGTTTGATAATCACCTGATATACCTAAAGCCCTATCCTTTACTTCAACTATACCTAAAATTTTTTCTAAATCAGTTGGATTTTGTACTCCTATTTTCCAAGGAGAACCATCTACTTTTCCATTTACTGTAGCAATACTTGATATAGAAGAAATAAATCCATTTTTTATTCCTTTTTCTTCAAGAATTTCTTTTGCTTTTTGAATAGCATAACCTTTTAAAAATGAACCTGTATCAATTTCTTCTATATTTTCTTTTAATTTTAATTTATTTCCATTAATTGTTACTTTATCAAAACCTATTACATTTAAAGCTTCTTTTAGTTCTTCTTTTGATGGAATTTCTTCTCTTCCATTTGTACCAAATCCCCAAATATCTAAAAGTGGAGAAATAGTTACATCGTATTTTCCATTACTAAGATCATATACTTCTTTTACTCCATTAAAAAGTGCTATTCCTTCATTATCTAAAATAATTTCTTTTTCTTTAGAATGATTCAAATTATAAATAATAGAACCTTTACTCTTGCTATTATATTTACTATCTAATTCATCTATTTTCTTAAAAGCTGCATTCATTGCATTTTCTGCTTTTTCTTTATTTTCTGAAAAAACAATCATTTGAATATAAGTTCCAAAAATAAATCTTTCATCTGTATATTTTTTTTCTAAAGTATTTTTTTCTTTTTTTATTTTATTTTTTTCCAGATTGCAACCACTAAATAAAAAAAGTGTAATTAATAAAAATACGATTTTTTTCATAATCTTTTACTCCTACTTTATAGTTTCTTCTAAAGTATAAGTAAGTTTTCCTTCTACAATTTCTTTAAAGACTTTTCTTACTAATGTATCTTTTTTACTTGTTTTTACTAAAAGAGGTGATCCAGCTACTATTTCTCTTACTCTTTTTCCTGCTGCAATAGTAAGTATATATTTATTAGGTATTTTTTCTAATAAAGTATCATAAGTTATTTCTTGTTTCATAAATTCCTCCTAGTTTTTTAAACTTTTACTTTCGATTATTTTTATTAAATGCTCACAAGAATCTTCAACTGTATAATTTATTATTGAAGTATCATACATATTTTCATATTCAAGTTCTTTTATAGAGTTTTTTAATCTTAACTGAATTGTTGCTTCATCATCAGTTTTTCTTCCTCTTAATCTTCTTTCTAAATCTTCCATTGTTGGAGTTTTAAAAAATACTAAATTTGCATCTGGATATTGCTTCTTTACCTGAAGTCCACCTTGTACATCTATTTCTAAAATAACATTCTCTCCAGCTGCTAAACGAGATTCAACTTCTGCTTTTAAAGTTCCATAATAATTTTCATGTACTTTAGCATACTCTAAAAATTCTCCTTTTTCTAATTTTCTTTCAAATTCAGGAATTGTAAGAAAATAATAATCTCTTCCATCTACCTCTCCTTCACGAGGTTTTCTAGTAGTAGCTGAAGTTGCTAAATTTATATTTAACATCTTCCTGACAAGTCTGCAGATAGTTGATTTTCCTGCACCACTAGGTCCTGAAACTACAAATAAGTTACCCTTTTTCATAATTTCTGTTCTCCTTTTTATTTAAAATTAACAAATTTTTCAATTTCCAGATAATTACTCTATATTCATTGCTTGTTCTCTTATTTTTTCTATTTCATTTTTGCATTCAACAACAAGTTTTGAAATTTCATAAGAATTTGCTTTTACTCCTGATGTATTTAACTCTCTAAACATCTCCTGTAATATAAAATCTATTTTTTTACCTACAGTATTACTATCTGAATTTAATTCTATTCTAAGTTGTTTTAAATGACTTTCAAACCTTGATATTTCTTCTGAAATATCACTTTTATCTGTAAAAAGTAAAATTTCTTTTAAAATATCTTCTTCCTTAAAGTCAACCTCACCTCTTATTGAATCAAGTCTCTTTATTAGTTTCTCTTTATAATTTTTCACAACTTCTTCTTTATAAGTTTTTAATATTTCTATTCTTTCTTCTATAAATGTTACTCTCTCTTTAAAGTATTCTCTAAGTCTCTCTCCTTCTTCTACTTTAAATTGTATAAAGGACTTTAAAACTTCTTCAAGTTTTTCAGTTAAAATCGCTTCATATTCATCAGTATCATTTTCCTTTTTCTTTATAACATTTAAATTTCTTACAAGATAATCCATTTTATTAGTGAATTTATCACCAAAATCTACTTCCATCTTATTTAATAGATTTAAATATGCTTTACACACATTTTCATCATATTCAAACATATCTTCATTTTCTCTTTTATCTTCAAAATCTATTTTTAAATCTATACTCCCTCTAGTAACTTTTTCCCCTACTTGAGTTCTAATTTTATTTTCTAAAAAATTTAAAATATTTGGGAGTTTTATCTTTAAATTAAGATTTTTGTTATTAACACTTTTTATCTCTATTCCTATTTGATAATTTTCATCTTGATAAGATAGTTTAGAATAACCTGTCATACTTCTCATAAGTTAACTCCTTATTATGACAAAATAGGCGACAAGCTAGTCGCCTATTTCATTTTTTTAATTACTGTTCTTCTTTTACTTCTACTGGACTTACATTTCTGTAATCAACATAACCTGTTCCTGCTGGAATTTTCTTACCTATAATTACATTTTCTTTTAGTCCTTCTAAGTAATCTTCCTTACCTTCTATAGCTGCATTTGAAAGAACTTTTGTTGTTTCTTGAAATGAAGCTGCTGAAATAAAGCTTTCTGTATTAACAGCTGCTTTAGTAATACCTTGAATTACTGGTTCGTATTCAACTAATTTTTTACCTTTTGTTCTTAATTCTTCATTTTCAAGATCAACTATTCTCTTTTCTACAACTTCGTCTTCAAGTAATAAAGATGAACCTGAGTTAGTTATTCTTACTTTTTTAAACATTTGTTTAACTATAATCTCTATGTGCTTATCATTTACAGTAACACCTTGATCTCTATATACTTGTTGTACTGATTCAAGTATAAACTGCTCAGCTGCTACTAATCCTTTAATATTTAATACATCGTATGGAGAAATAGCTCCTTCTGTAATCTTGTCTCCAGATTTAATAAGCATACCATCAGTTACTACTAGATGATCTCCAACAGATACTAAATATTCTCTAAACATATCTGGATCTTTTTCATTTCTGATTATAATTACTCTCATACCTTTTCTTTTCTTAGCCGTAATTTCAACTTTACCATCTATTTCAGTAAGAAGAGCTTTACCTTTTGGATTTCTTGCTTCAAATAATTCCTGAATTCTTGGAAGACCTCCTGTAATATCTTTTGTTCCTTCTCCTTCTTTAATTAGTTTTGCAAGAATTTGTCCTTTTATAACTTTATCCCCTTCTTTAACCATCAAGTAAGCTCCAAATGGAATTGGATAACTTGCTTTTTGATTATTATCTTTATCATAAATGATAAGTCTTGGGTTAGCATCTCCTGATTCTACAGGTTTTACTGCAAGGTATTCTGTAACATCATATTTTTCATCATAATTCGCTTTAATATAAATTTCTTTGAATGCAACTATTCCATCTTGGTCACAGATAATAGGTACATGATATGGATCAATATCTGCTAAAATATCACCAGCTTGTACTACATCTCCTTCTTTAACTCTTAAAATAGCTCCTGAAGGAATTTCATGATCATAGTTACCTATAGAAATTTTAGCTGACTGACTTACTACAATTTCTTCATTATTTTCTTCACTTATTAGAATTTTTACATCTTTAAATTTAAGTTTTCCACTAACTTCTGCTTTTTTAGTTGTTGCAGAAGCTGTTGCCATGGCAACTCCTCCTGTATGGAATGTTCTCATTGTAAGCTGAGTACCTGGTTCTCCAATTGATTGAGCTGCAATAACTCCAACTGCTTCTCCAAGTAAAACTTCTTTATGGTTAGATAAATCCATTCCATAACATTTCTTACATACTCCTTTTTCAAGAGCACAAGTAAGAGGTGTTCTAATTTTTACTTTCTTAATTTCTAATTCTTCTATTCTCTCAATTAGAGCTTTACCAATCATTGTATTTCTAGGAGCAATTACCTCTCCATCTACTATAAGATCTTCTGCTAAAACTCTTCCATTAATTCTTTCTGCTAATGTTTCTATTACATTACCATCAGATACAAGTTCTGCAACTTCAATTCCTTCATGAGTTCCACAGTCATCTGCATTAACAATAACTTCATGAGAAATATCTACAAGTCTTCTTGTTAAATATCCTGAATCGGCAGTTCTTAGTGCTGTGTCTGCTAGTCCTTTTCTAGCTCCATGTGATGACATAAAGAACTCTAATACTGTTAGTCCTTCACGGAAGTTAGCTTTAATAGGAACCTCAATGATTCTACCTCTTGTATCGGCCATATTTCCTCTCATGGCAGCTAACTGTCTCATCTGTTGAATAGATCCTCTGGCTCCAGAGTTCGCCATCATATAAACTGGGTTAAATTCATCTAGTCCATTCATCATGGCATCAGTTACAGCAGCTGTTGCTTGTGACCAAACAGCAATTGTTCTTCTATATCTTTCTTCGTTTATAATATGTCCAGCTTTATATTCTTGTTCTATTCTAGCTACTTCTTTATCTGCATTTTCAAGAATTTCTTTTTTGCTTTCTGGAATTTCAAGGTCTTCGATACCAACTGATACTCCTGCAAATGTAGAATAATGGTAACCGAAGTTTTTAAGTTTATCTATTATTTCAGCAGCTTTTACGAAACCATATCTTTCATATAGTTCTCCTATTAATTTCTTAAGAGGACCTTTACCATATGTCATATGATAATTTCTAATTTCTTCTGGAAGAAGTTCTGCAAATAAAATTCTTCCAGGAGTAGTTGTTACTATCTCATCTTTAATTCTTACTTTAATTATACTATGAGTATCTACTACTGCATTTTGATAAGCTGTTAAAACTTGTTCTTTATTTGAGAATAATTTTCCTTCTCCTTTACATCCAGCTCTATCTTTAGTCATGTAGAAACATCCCATAACCATATCTTGTCCTGGAATAGCTATTGGTTGTCCATTAGCTGGAGAAATGATATTATTTGGTGCTAACATTAAAAGTTTAGCTTCCATTATAGCTTCTGGTGATAATACTAGGTGAACTGCCATTTGGTCTCCATCAAAGTCAGCATTAAATGCAGAACATACTAATGGATGAAGTCTTATAGCTTTTCCTTCTATTAATACAGGTTCAAAAGCTTGAATTGAAAGTCTATGAAGTGTCGGAGCTCTGTTTAATAATACAGGGTGATCTTTTATAACATCTTCAATTACATCCCAAACTTTATCATCTGCTTCTTCTACTAATTTCTTAGCAGTTTTTATATTTGTAGCAAGTTCTCTCTTTACTAATTCTCTCATAATGAAAGGTTTATAAAGCTCTAATGCCATTTTCTTTGGAATTCCACATTGATTCATTTTTAAAGAAGGTCCTACAACGATAACTGATCTCGCTGAGTAGTCAACCCTTTTACCTAGAAGGTTTTGTCTAAATCTTCCTTGTTTTCCTTTTAACATATCAGATAAAGATTTTAACTCTCTGTTATTTTGAGCTACAACTGGTTTTCCTCTTCTACCATTGTCTATTAAAGCATCAACTGCTTCTTGAAGCATTCTCTTTTCATTTTTAACTACGATTTCTGGCGCTTTTATTTCAAGAAGTTTTTTAAGTCTGTTATTTCTGTTTATTACTCTTCTATAAAGATCATTTAAGTCAGAAGTAGCAAATCTTCCACCATCTAATTGAACCATTGGTCTTAAATCAGCTGGAATAACAGGAACATTTTTAAGAATCATCCAACTTGGTTGGTTATTAGATTCCATAAAATCTCTTACTATCTTTAATCTTTTAGCAACTTTTTTTCTTTTTTGACTAGAATTTACATCTTCTAATTCTTTTTCAAGCTCTTCTCTTAATACTGGAAGATTTAAATCTTCTAATAATTTTAAAATAGCTTCTGCTCCCATTTTGGCATCAAATGCATTTCCATACATTTGTTTAAAAAGTTTATATTCTTTTTCATTTAAAATTTTACCTACTGGAAGTGTTTCTTCATTACTTTCAATAACTATATATCTTGCAAAGTATAATATTGATTCTAGTTCTTTTGGAGAAATTCCAAGAACTAATGCCATTTTATTAGGTGTTCCTTTAGAATACCATATATGAGATACAGGGGCAGCTAAAGCTATATGCCCCATTCTTTCTCTTCTAACTTTAGATTTAGTTACTTCAACTCCACATTTTTCACAAACTAAACCTTTATATCTCATTCTTTTATATTTTCCACATGCACATTCCCAATCTTTACTTGGTCCAAATATTCTTTCACAGAATAATCCGTCCATTTCCGGATTTAATGTTCTATAGTTAATTGTTTCTGGTTTTGTAACCTCTCCATGTGACCATTCATATATTTTCTCTGGAGAAGCAAGTTTTATTCTTATTTTTTCAAAACTTTTTATTCCCATATTAAATGTAAAGCCTCCTTAATCGAGATAAAGTTTTTACACTTTATAATATTAAATAAATACATTTACACTGACGCTAATTATTCCTTTTCAGTTAATGATGCTAAAGAAAATTCTGTTATAGTTTCTTCTTTATTCATATCTTCATCAACATTGATTAAGTTTCCTTCTTTATCAAACAGCTCAATATCTAACGCTATTGCTTGGAATTCTTTTAATAAAACTTTGAAAGATTCTGGAAGATCTGCTTCTGGCATATCTTCTCCTTTTACTATAGCTTCATAAGTTTTAGTTCTTCCATTAATATCATCTGACTTAACTGTTAACATTTCTTGAAGAATATTTGATGCTCCATATGCTTCTAAAGCCCAAACTTCCATTTCTCCTAGTCTTTGTCCTCCAAATTGAGCTTTTCCTCCTAAAGGCTGTTGAGTAACTAATGAATAAGGTCCAATTGCTCTTGCGTGCATTTTATCTTCTACAAGATGGTGTAGTTTTAACATGTACATAATACCTACAGTAACAGGGTTATCGAATTTTTCTCCTGTTCTTCCATCATATAATGTAACTTTACCACTTCTTGGATATCCAGATTTTTCTAAGAAATCTTTTACTTCTTCTTCTGATGCTCCATCAAATACTGGTGTTGCTATATATCTTTCATCTCTGTTAGGAATTTTTTGAAGAGCAAGTCCTAAGTGAACTTCTAGTACCTGCCCTATATTCATACGTGAAGGCACTCCTAACGGGTTAAGAACTACATCTAGATGTGTTCCATCTGCTAAGAAAGGCATATCTTCAGCTGGTAAAACTCTTGAAACAACCCCTTTATTTCCATGACGTCCAGACATTTTATCTCCAACTGTTATTTTTCTCTTTTCAGCAACAAATACTCTTATTGCTTTATTAACTCCAGCTTTTAAATCATCCCCATTTTCTCTTGAAAGTTCAAGAACTTCAACAACTGTTCCTTTAGAACCATGAGGCATTCTAAGTGATGTATCTCTTACATCTCTCGCTTTTTCTCCAAATATAGCTCTTAGTAATTTTTCTTCTGCTGGTGGTTCTGTTTCTCCTTTAGGAGCTGTTTTTCCAACAAGAATATCTCCTGCTTCAACTTCAGCACCTACAACTACTATTCCGTTTGCATCTAGATTTCTAAGAGCTTCTTCTGATACATTTGGAATTTCTCTTGTTATTTCTTCGTCACCAAGTTTTGTATTTCTTGCTTCTATTTCATATTCTTCTATATGTATAGATGTAAATACATCATCTTTTCTTAATCTATCAGATATTAATATCGCATCCTCATAATTATATCCTTCCCAAGGCATGAATGCCATAAGAATATTTCTTCCAAGTGCTAAATCTCCACCTTTAGTAGCTGGACCATCTGCTATTACATCACCTTTCTTAACTCTTTCTCCAACATCTGCAATTGGCTTTTGATGTAAACACATTGCTTGGTTAGAACGTTCATGATTAAGAAGTCTATATGTATATTCTTTTCCTGTTCCTTCTTCTTCTACTTTGATTTTACTTGCATCTACATAAGTAACTACTCCATCGACACTTGATATTACAACTGCACCAGAATCTACTGCAACTTTTCTTTCAAGTCCTGTTCCAACATAAGGAGCTTCTGTTCTTAATAATGGTACTGCCTGTCTTTGCATGTTAGATCCCATAAGAGCACGGTTAGCGTCATCGTGCTCTAAGAATGGAATAAGACCTGCTGATACAGATACTACTTGCTTAGGAGATACATCTAAATAATCAACTTTTTCTCCAGGTATTTGAACAATTTCATGTCCAAATCTACAAGTTACTTCTCCTAAAAGTTGTCCATTTTCTCCTATTTTTGTATCTGCTTGAGCTATAAATAATCCATCTTCTTCATCAGATGCTAAATAGTCTATTCTATCAAAATTTACTTTTCCATTTTCTATCTTAATATAAGGTGTTTCTATAAATCCATATTTATTAACTTTTGCATAAGTAGCAAGTGAACCAATCAAACCAATATTTGGTCCTTCTGGTGTTTCTATTGGACAAACTCTACCATAGTGAGAATCATGTACGTCTCTTACTTCGAATCCTGCTCTTTCTCTTGAAAGTCCTCCAGGTCCAAGTGCAGATATTCTTCTTTTATGTGTTAATTCTGCTAATGGATTTGATTGGTCCATAAATTGTGATAATTGTCCTGAACCAAAGAAATCTAAAACAAGTGCATTTAATGGTCTTGTATTTAATAATGACTGAGAAGATAATGTTTCAGAATCTTGTATTGTCATTTTTTCTTTTACCATTTTACCCATTTTAGCTAAACCTGTTCTGATTTGCATTAAAAGAAGCTCTCCTACTCCTCTTATTCTTCTATTACATAAATTATCTATGTCATCTGTATGACCTTCTCCATTATAAAGGTCCATTATTGTTCTTATAGTTTTTATGATATCTTCCTTAGTTAAAAGAATTTCTGTTTCAGGAATATCAAGTCCTAATCTTTTATTTAATTTATATCTTCCAACTGGCTCTAGGTCATATCTTTGAGGATTAAAGAACATTTGTTTTATTAAAGATTTAGCTGAATCTACTGTTACTAAATCCCCTGGTCTAAGTTTTTTAAATACTTCTGTAACTGCCTCTTCTTTAGTTTCTGTTGAGTCATTTAAGATAGTATTTGCTAATATTTTTTCTTCAGGTTTTACTTCCCAATAAGTGATATTCATTATTCTCTTATCTATAATCTTACTGATAAGCTCTTCACTAATTACTGTTGAAGCTTCTCCTATAAATTCTCCATTTTCCTCATCAACTATATCTTCTTTAAGAAAACTTCCTTCCATTTTAACTTTTAATTCATCAAGTAAATCTTGCTTATTTGCATATTTTTCATAGAATGTTGATAAATCTAATTCTTTTATTTCTAAAAACTCATTCATGATATCTTCATTTGCATCAAAGAAATCAATAGCTTTTAAGAATACTGTAGCTAATACTTTTTTCTTTCTATCAATTTTAACATTTAAAAAGTCATTTTTATCAGTTTCAAATTCAAGCCAAGTTCCTTTATATGGAATAATTTTTCCAACAAAAAGGTCTTTACCAATTTGAAGATTTACTTCTTTATCAAAAGATACTCCTGGTGATCTATGTAATTGTGATACAACAACTCTTTCTGCACCATTAATAATAAATGTTCCTCTCGGAGTCATTAAAGGAAGTTCTCCAAAGTATACTAAACTTTCCTGAATTTCATTTCCACTTTTTTTATTTGTTAATCTCAATCTCACTTTTAATGAAGCAGAGTATGTTTTTCCTCTTTTCTTGCATTCTAACTCATCATTTAAAGGTTTTTCAGCTTCATGTAGCTCATAAGCTATATATTCTAGCTTTATATCTCCATTAGAAGATTCTATTGGAAATATTTCTCTAAATGCAGATTCTAATCCTTTATCTTCTCTTGACAATGGATTCTTATTTGCCTGAATAAAATCTTCGTAAGAATTCAATTGAAATTCAAGGAAATGAGGCATTTCTCCTCTTTCTTTTATTTTTCCAAAATTTAATCTTTCAACGAGTTTCCCCATTTACTCACACCCCTTCAATTTTTATTGTCAATACTTAACCTATTGAAAACAACATATCTTAATATAACTATATTATTTTCAAAAGATTAAGTATTAACTAAGTAAAAAAATTAGATATAAAAACTTAATACTTTATAACATGATTAAAATAGGCACTCAATCTTGAGTGCCTATTGCTTTGTTTATTCAGTACAATTTATTGTATTAGAAATAAAACTATTTAACTTCTACTGTTGCTCCAGCAGCTTCTAATTTAGCTTTTATTTCAGCAGCTTCTTCTTTAGAAGCTCCTTCTTTAATAACTCCACCATTGTCTGCTAATTCTTTAGCTTCTTTTAATCCTAATCCAGTTATTCCTCTGATTTCTTTAATAACTCCGATTTTTTTGTCTCCAGCGTTTGTTAATACAACGTCGAATTCAGTTTTTTCTTCAACTTCAGCTGCTGCTGGTCCTGCTGCTACTGCAACTGGTGCTGCAGCTGTTACTCCGAAGTGCTCTTCTAAAGCTGATACTAATTCTCTTAATTCTAAAACTGACATAGCTTCTAAGTCAGCGATAAATTGTTCTTTATTGAATGCCATTTATAATTTCCTCCTATAATTTCGATAATATGATTTTAATTTAATTTTAATTATTCTGCTGCTGATTCTTTTTTATCAGCTACTGCTACTAGACCATAAGCAAGTTTTCTTACTGGTCCTAACATTCCGTTTAATACCATAGATAGTAATTGTTCTCTTGATGGTAAGCTTGCTAGTGCTACAACTTCTGCTTCACTAACTCTTTTTCCTGTTAAATATCCACCTTTAATATTGAATATTTTTGCTTTTGCATTAGCTTTAGATACTTCATTCATAACTTTAGCTGGTGCTACAACATCATCATATCCAAATGCGAATGCTGTTGTCCCCTCTAGTATATCGTCAAATGAATCTTCAACTCCTGCTTCTTTAAGTGCTATTTTGAATAATCTATTTTTAGCAACTAGATATTCTCCTCCAGATTCTCTTAAAGATTTTCTTAATTTAGTTTCATCTTTAACATTGATTCCTTGGTAGTCAACTAAAACGATAGATTGAGCTCTTTTTATTCTGTCTGTTAATTCTGCTACTGCTTGAACTTTTGCTTGATTTGCCATTTTACGATTTCACCTCCTCTTTTTATTTAAAATAAACCTCCGTACCAGTTTTGAAGTGGAACGGAGGTCATAAACTCTTCTGAGGTTACTGAACTTCTGTCCAACCTCGGTAGGATTTATGGCTTTCGCCACCCACTGTCTTTAGTTTGGATCTATATAAATTTTCTTATCCAACTTTTTTGCTTAATTATGCACCAATTTCTTTAGCAACTAATAATGGATCGATTTTTACTCCTGGTCCCATAGTTAATGAAACTGCTACTGTTCTTAAGTATTGTCCTTTTGCATCTGCAGGTTTTAATCTTATGATTTCTCCCATAAATGCTTTAAAGTTCTCATAAACTTTTTCATCATCAAAATCAGCTTTACCGATTGGTACGTGAATTGATCCTAATTTATCTACTCTAAATGCTAATTTACCTTTTTTGAATTCAGATACAGCTGCTGCAATGTTAGGAGTAACTGTTCCTGATTTAGGGTTAGGCATTAATCCTTTAGTTCCTAGTATTTTTCCTAGTCTTCCTAATTTAGGCATCATATCTGGTGTAGCTATTACAATATCGAAATCTAACCAACCTTGCTGAATTTTTTCAATATACTCTTCAGCTCCAGCATAATCTGCTCCTGCTTCTAAAGCTTTGTTTATATTTTCACCTTGAGTGATTGCTAATATTTTAACAGATTTTCCAGTTCCATGTGGTAACACAACTGTTCCTCTGATTTGTTGACTTGCATGTCTTGGGTCTACTCCAAGTCTTAATGCTACTTCTATTGTTTCTAAGAACTTAGCAGTTCTTGTTTTTTTAATTAATTCTAAAGCTTCTTTAACTTCATATAATTTAGTTGTATCTACTAACTTAGCTACTTCTAAGTATTTTTTTCCTCTGTGTTTTGCCATTTTAAAAATTTCCTCCTTTTGTGGTCACTGGATTTCTCCTACCACTTAATATATCCAACAAAGATTGGATCTGTAATTAGTCTTCTATTTTAATTCCCATAGATCTTGCAGATCCTGCTATTATAGACATTGCAGCTTCTAATGATCCAGCATTTAAATCTGGCATTTTTGTTTCAGCAATTTCTTTTAATTTTTCTTTAGTGATAGTTCCTGCAACTTCTTTTTTAGAGTTTCCTGCTCCTGATTTAGCTCCAGCAGCTTTCTTTAATAAATCTGATGCAGGTGGAGTTTTCATTATAAATGTGAATGATCTGTCATTGTAAACAGAAATTTCAACTGGAATAATCCATCCTGATTTATCTTGAGTTTTTGCATTGAATGCTTTACAGAATTCCATGATATTAACACCGTGTTGTCCAAGAGCTGGTCCAACTGGTGGTGCAGGGTTAGCTTTTCCTGCTGGTAATTGTAATTTAATTATTTTAATAACTTCTTTTGCCATTTTTTAAATTTCCTCCTTATGTGGTACTAGTGATTTATCTCCCACTGATTAGTTCAAACAACTAATCTTTTTCGACACCAGTAATGTTTACTTCTACAGGAGTCATTCTTCCGAACATCTCCACCATTACTTTTACTTTTCTATTCTCTAAATTAATTTCAGCTACTCTTCCTTGTTGACCTGCAAATCCACCTTCTAATAGAGTTACATAATCTCCTTCTTCGAAATCAACTGCAATTAATTCTGCATCTTCACTTTCACTATTTTCAATGCTATATCCGATAACTTTAAAGATGTTATTTACTTCTTCATCTTCCATAGGAATTGGATCAGATCCTACTCCTACAAATCCTGTTACTCCATTTGTATTTCTTACTACATACCAAGCATCAGAATCTACACTATAATTAATTCCATCTTCATTTTCTTCTCTTGTAGCATACATTTCTAACATTACGTATCCAGGGAATAGTTTTCTACTTATTGTTTTTTTCTTTCCTCTTCTAAGCTCAACTGACTGTTCTTCTGGTACTAATACTTTGGTAACTATGGTATTCATACCTAGAGCCTCTAATTTTTGCTCTAAGTCAGTTTTAACTTTTTTTTCATAGCCTGAATATGTATGTATCATAAACCATTTTTTTTCTAAAACTGTTTTCATTTCTATTGTCCTCCGAATAGAGATACAAGTATCTTTAAAAGTCTTAAAGCAACTATATCAAAAACCCCTAAATATATGCTTAATGCAACACTCATTACTATAACCCAAGCTGTAGCATGAACTACTTGCTTTTTTCTAGGCCATTCAACTTTAGAGTATTCCATTTTAACATCTCTAAACAATTTCATAGTTTAATCCACCTTTTTATTAGTATCCATAAAAAATGGCAGGTCAAGAGGGACTCGAACCCCCAACCCTCGGTTTTGGAGACCGATGCTCTACCAATTGAGCCATTGACCTGCATGTTGATAACTATTTCCTAAATTTTAAAACTATTTTTTAGTTTCTTTGTGTAAAGTAACTTTTTTATCCCACTTACAGTATTTATTCACTTCTAATCTTTCTGTAGTGTTTTTCTTGTTTTTTGAAGTACTATAATTTCTTCTTTTGCATTCTGTACATTCTAATTGAATATTTACTCTCATCGTACACCTCCATTTACCTTTCGGATATTCTGTAATCCTCCCATATAATAACAATATATGGTAATAGAGTTTTCTTGATTTAGGTTTATTAAGACATAGAAGATTATATCGTTTTTTCCTAATCCTGTCAAGAATTTTTTTTATTTTTTTACTTCTTTTTTTATATTTAATTTTACTCTTTTATAAAACAAAATATCAAAGAAATTTAAAATGAACTATTTCTTTTCAAAAATAATAAAAAATTAAAAATTTTTAACAAAAAAATGTATATAATAAATTAGAAGATATTCCTGCTATTATTCCACCTATTGTATGACTTAAAATTGCTTTTCCTGTTAATTCTCTAAAATTTAAAGTATCCATCATAGCAACATGAGTACTTAGGTATCCACTCCAACACATCCCCATTGCTGTAAAAACTGTAATTTCTCTTGGCCCTATTACACCTTCCTTTATAAATTGAGGAATCAATCCTATAGCTGCACCTACTGCACCAAGAGCTGTTATAGGAAAAGCTATTGCTTGAGGACTACTAAATCCAAATAAAGGTTTTAAAATAAAACTTAATTTTTTTCCAAGTAGTGGAAGAATTCCTATTCCTTCATAAGCAGCTCCTGTATACCCTCCTTCTGGCATCCCATTTGTTAACATAAGGACTATTGTACAAATTATAACTACTCCTGGAATTATTGCCATTCCCATTCCTACTCCTGTTTTACCACCTTCTAACATGGCTTCTAAAAATCTTTCAAAAACAGAACCTATTCTTATTTCTCTAGTTTCAAGAACAAATTTATCTATTGTTTCACCATTATCTATTTCACCTTGTTCTTTAAAATATTTTTTACTATAATATATCATTAAATTGACACTTACTATACTACCTATTACAGCACCTAAATTTCCTAAAAGAACTGATTTAAATAAGCTTATTTTCATAAGTCCACCTTGAGCGATCATAAAAGCAGATACAATAAAGCCCATTCCAAACGATGTACCTAAATTTGTAAGAGCGGTTAATTGATAATTTTTAAAATACTTTTTAAATTCTTTATTTGCAGCAAGACTTAATACTGCTGGATTATCTGATATATATGTTGTTACTATTGCTAAAACTGAAGCACCTGGTAATCTATATAATGGATAAATTATAAAATATAGTAATTTATTTATTAATGATATTACTCCAAACTCTGATAATATTTCTGATAAAGCTCCTGCAAGTACAGCTACTCCCATTATAAAAAAAACTGTATTTAATAATAAATCATGTGCTGTTTGCATAATTGTATTTATCATATTAACAGCACCCATTTTATTTCCTATTAATATACATGATCCTATTAAAAGAATTAAACACACAAAAGCTTCTAAACTTATCGCTTTCTTTTTTATTTTTTCCATATTTTCTCCTTAATTTTTGATTTCTAAAAATTCTATTTTACTATATATAAAATAGTATATAAAAAAAACAGCTTATTTTAAAGCTGTTTTTTTTTATTTATAAAATTTATCCAAAAAATAAAAAATGGCGCTTCTTGTTGGACTTGAACCAACGACAAC
>SAMEA104404100__coassemble_1875_pt1 | contig 17457 bp, 16 predicted proteins | sample SAMEA104404100__metabat2_low_PE_012 | metagenome-assembled genome bin SAMEA104404100 (sample SAMEA104404100) | Balaenoptera acutorostrata
TTTTTCTTATGAATATCTTATCATCAAAAAATAAAATATTCGGTAACCGTTGTGACCGTATTAAATTTAATTTCTTTTTTCTTTTTCTCTCTCTGCCTGTGTTTTACTTAGATAAAATGGTTCTAAAGTATAAAGATTATCTTCTAACTTTTCATAAATTTCTGCTATTATACTAGCTTTTGGAAGACTTAAAGATTTTAAAGCAAATTTTGCATTTTCTCCCATTATCTCTTTTATAAGTTTAGCATATTTTAAAGCTCCATCTCCTGTAAATAAAATTTTCTTATCTTTTTTATCTTCAAGATATTCTCTTATTTCTCCAACACCATAATCTTCTTTTCTTACAATTTTTCCATCTTCAAAAATATATCTGCAATAATATCCTCTTTCTTTTCTTGCATCTATAATAGGAATTATTTCACAATCTGTTTCTGAAATTCCACTTGCTATTGCATCAAGTTCATTAACTCCAACAATAGTTTTTCCTGTTGAATAAGCAAGTCCTTTAGCCACTGCAACACCTATTCTTATTCCTGTAAAAGAACCTGGTCCAATACTTACTGCAAATTTATCTACATCTTTTATTGTATATTCAGTAAGAGCTAAAAGATTATCAATTGCAACCATAATATTTTCAGAATGAGTTTTTTTTATATTTATTGCTATTTCTCCAATAAGACCTATTTCAGTAGAATAAAGTGCTACTGTTCCTACATTTGTTGAAGTATCAATCGCTAAAATTAACATATTCCAGCATCTCCTTTTCTTTTTCTTTATTTCCTTTATATTCTATTGATACTTTTCTTGTATCATCTCCATCATATTCAAGAATTATTTCAATGTATTCTTTAGGAAGTTCTGTTTCTATTATATCAGCCCATTCAATTAACATTACTCCATCACCATTAAGATAATCTTCGTATCCTACTTCATATATTTCTTCTGCCTCTCCCAATCTATATACATCAAAATGATATAAAGGAAGTCTTCCTGAAAAATATTCAAGAACATAATTAAATGTAGGACTTTTTAAATTTTCTTTTATTCCTAAAGTTTCTGCAAATTTTTTAGTAAAAGTTGTTTTTCCTGTCCCTAAATCACCAATAAGAGCAACAATATCTCCAGCTTGAATATAATTTGCAAGCTTTTCAGCAATTTTATTTATCTCTTCAAATTTTAATATTTTTTTCATATTTTCACCATTATCCTTGGATTTTTTTTACTATATTTGTAGTTGATTTTCCTTCAATAAAAGTAAGTATTCTTACTTCTCCACCATAACTTTCAACTATTTTAGTTTCAGGAAGATCATCTTTTGTATAATCTCCTCCTTTAACATGAATAGAAGGTTTTAATTCTTTAATTAAATTTTCAGGAGTATCTTCTTCAAAAATTACTGTATAATCTACTGCTTCTAATCCACAAAGCATTTCAGCTCTATCAAATTGATTATTTATAGGTCTTGTTTCTCCCTTTAATCTTCTTACAGAACTATCTGAATTTACACCTACAATAAGAATATCTCCTTGTCTTTTAGCTTCATTAAGATATCTTAAATGTCCTACATGGAGAATATCAAAACATCCATTTGTAAATACAACTGTCTTATTCTGTTTTTTTAATTCCTCTACTAATTTTTTTCCAAATTCTCTATCTACAAGCATGGAAATCCTCCTGAATACTTTTTATTTTATTCTACAATTTTACACTATTTTTTATTTTATATCAATATTTCTATATTTCTTTATATTCATCTTTTATTGTCTTATTTCTTTTTTAAATTTCTATAAAAAATAAATTTTTCTTTTATTTTCAAATATTAAAAACTAAAAAATTATTTCTTTTTTTAAATTTTCCTTTACTTTTTTATAGAAATTAATGTAATATAATACTAAATAGTATTTTTACCAATGTTTTGTTCATTATTTCTATTAGGGGGTTATTTATATGGAAAAATTATTAGAACTTGGTTTTAAAAAAATTGGTTTTTGGAAAAAAAATGAAAAAAATCTTTCATTTGAATTATCAGAATTTAAAGATTCTAATGATATGATTTTTGCTTTTGTTCAAAATTCTACTGTTGTTTATATGGCTACAACAAATATAGAAAATATTGAAAACACTTTAAATACATTTATAAATCCAGAAGATATTGATCTTGAAAAAATAGGAATAAAAAATTTACTTTTAAAAAGTCTTGATAATGGAAATATCTCTATTTATGCCTTAAGAAATAAAAAGTTTTTTGGACTTATAACAAAATTTTCTCCTATAAAAATTACAAGTATAATAAAAGAAATAAATCCTTCTTGGAATTCTGATGATCTTAAAGATCGTATGAAAAATATTGTAGGAAAAGACAGAAATGCAGTTTTAAAATTAGAGCAATTAAAAGAGAAAGAAATAAAAAATATTCAATCTGAAAAAGAAAATACTTCCAATACAAAAGATAGCTCTAAAATTGTGACTAAAGGAAAAACTAAAAAACAACACGAATCATATATATTTATTTTAGGTAAAAGCTATTATGAAAGAGGATTTTTTAATTTAAAAACTTCTTATTCTCATCTTGTAGGAGATGATAAAACAGATATTCAAATAGTTCTTGTAGGAAAAGATAAATACACTATTTCTGGAAAAGTAAATAGAACTGCAAATCCATCAAAAGCTGCTAGAATAATAGGAAATAAAGCTCTTAAAATATGGTTCCAAGAAAATGTTGAAATTAATAGTGAATTAAGAATAACATTTATTTCAAAAAAGAAAATAAAACTTGAATTAGCTTAATTTTACATAGTGAACTACTCATCACTTATAGAAGTAGGAACTTCTTGGGAAGTAATTGCTCTTTAGCCAACTATATTTACCAAGCTCTATGGCTAGTCCCTAGTCTGAATATATAATAATTTGCATTTTATTTATCAATACTTTTATCTTTTGTATCAATAAAATTACAAGTTAGGCAATTCATCTCTCATAAAAGTGAGTGATGAATTGCCTATTATGTTAAATTTTTAAATTATTTTTTATTTATTATAAATATCAATTTTTTGATATGGAATTTCAATTCCTTCTTTAGCAAATTCTATAACAACTGTTTCCATTACTTCAAAGTATACATCCCAGTAATCTGGAGTTTTTACCCATACTCTAAATACATAGTCTAAAGAACTTGCACTATGAGCATTTAATCTTATTGTATAACCTTTTTCATGAAGAATTTTTTTATTTTCATCTGCAATTCTTTTAAGAACAACTTTAGCTTTTTCAACTGGAGTATCATAAGATGTTGATATTTGTAAGTCAACTCTTCTTTCAGGTTCTCTCGAAATATTTGTAACTGCTCCATTTGCTAATTGTCCATTTGGAATTATAATTCTTTTATTATCAGGTGTTGTAAGAGTTGTATAAAGAATATGAATAGCTGTTACTGTTCCTGAACCTGCTGCTGCAGTTATAAACTCACCTTTTAAGAAAGGTTTAAAGAATAAAATAAGAACTCCTCCAGCTAAGTTTGTCAAACTTCCTTGTAAAGCCAAACCAACTGCGATACCTGCAGTACCTAAAATTGCTACAAGTGACGTAGCTTGAACTCCTATTCCACTTATTATTAAAAAGAAAAATCCTATATAAACAATAGTTTTCACCAATGATACTAAAAATGATTCTAATAAAGGATCAGCTTTACTTCTACATAATAAAGCTCTTAATGTTTTTATTATTGCATTTACTACATGCTTCATTATTAATAATAAAAATATTACCCAAACTACTCTTATTGCTATTTTAGGAAGCACTCTTGCTATACTATCCATCATACTATCAATAAACATTTGAGTTTTGGGATTTTTTAATGCTGTTGTTAAATCAACTAAATTCTCTTCCATAAATAAATCCTCCTTAAATATTAATTATATTTTTATCTTAATAAGATTATATAATATTTTTATTAAAAACTACATTATTTTTATAGTCCCTAAATAACAAAAAAAGACACTAGATGTGTCTTAAGTTCTTAAATGGCGGGAGTGACGAGATTCGAACTCGCGACCTCCTACGTGACAGGCAGGCGCTCTAACCAACTGAGCTACACCCCCATTTAATGGTGGTCACAATAGGACTTGAACCTATGACCCCCTGCTTGTAAGGCAGGTGCTCTCCCAACTGAGCTATGCGACCATATTTGTTGGTGGTGAGGGAAGGATTTGAACCTTCGAAAGCTGAGCTGGCAGATTTACAGTCTGCTCCCTTTGACCACTCGGGAACCTCACCCTCTAAATTTATATATAATTGGTACCCCGTAGGGGAATCGAACCCCTGTTTCCAGAGTGAAAATCTGATGTCCTAACCGTTGAACGAACGGGGCATAAAAATGGTGCCGCTTATCGGAATCGAACCAATCACCTACTGATTACAAGTCAGTTGCTCTACCAGATGAGCTAAAGCGGCATCTCAGGAACGCATATAATAATACCATAACTTTAAAAGTCTGTCAAACATTTTTTTTATTTTTTTATGCGTTCTCATTTTTTCTTTAATTTCCAAAGATATTTTTTAATTTAATCATAAAACTTTTTTTTGTATCAAGCTCAAGAAAAGAAATTTCTTTTCCTAAAATCCTTTGAGTTATATTTTTGTATGCTTCTGCTGCTAAAGATTTTCCTCTATAAACTAAAGGTTCTCCTTTATTTGTAGAAATTACTATACTTTCATCATCTGGTATAACTCCTAATACATCTACTGCTAAAATATCTACTATATCTTGGACACTAAGCATATTACCTTGTTTTACCATTTCTATTCTCATTCTATTTATAATAAGTTTTATATTTTTTATTTCATTTGATTCTAAAAGACCAATTATTCTATCTGCATCTCTTACTGCAGAAATTTCTGGTGTTGTTACAACTATTGCTTCATCTACTGAAGCTATTGCATTTTTAAATCCTTGCTCTATTCCAGCTGGACAATCTATAACTATAAAATCAAATTCTTCTCTTAAAGCATTTATAAGATCTTTCATTTGTTCTTCATTTATATCTGTTTTTTCTCTTGTCTGAGCAGCAGGAAGAAGACATAATTTTTTATTTCTTTTATCTCTTATTAAAGCTTGTTTAATCTTGCATCTTCCTTCTATAACATCAATAAGGTCATAAACTATTCTATTTTCTAATCCCATTACTACATCAAGATTTCTAAGACCTATATCTGTATCTATTAAAAGTACTTTGTAACCTTCAAGAGCTAATCCTGTCCCTATGTTAGCACTAGTTGTTGTTTTTCCTACTCCACCTTTTCCTGATGTCACTACTAATACTTTTCCCATAACCATATCCTCCTAATTGTTATTTTCAAGTATAATTTCTAACATATTTTTATTATAATTTTCTATAAATATATTTTCTCCATTTACATAAGCTATTTCAAATTTACTTTCTTTATTTGATTTTTTATTATTTTCCATTTGAGGATTTGGATTTCTAGCTATATAATCTCCTATTTTAATTTGAATAGGATTCATATATAATGCTCCTATAAATGCATTTTTTCCACCTTTTGTACCTGCATAAACAGTTCCATTTAAGTGTCCAAGAACAATTACAGAATCACTAGCTTTGACTATTCCGCCAGGATTTACATCTCCAAAAATAATAATATTTCCATCATATTCTAAAAGATTTCCTGATCTAAGAATTCCTTTATAAAATTTTACTTTTCCTTCTCCTTTTAAAGAATCAAAAATAGCTTTCATCTTTGGATCTGTATCTCCATTTGAAAAAACATAAGTTATTTCCATTTCACTATTTTCTCTTATTATTTTTAAAAGTTCATCTTCCTCTTCTTCTGAAATAATTCTTTCTGAAAATTCAATTGCTGTTTTTACTTCACCAATAAAATTTTTTATTTCTATAATTTTATCCAATAAATTTTGTTTGATTTGAAAAAAATCTGCTTTTGGATCAAGATATATTTTTAATCTGTCTTTTTTTACTTTTAATGTAACTACATCTTTCATATCTCTACTCCTTGTTTTTCTTTTAATTTTAGTATATCATACTCGTTTTTTTCTATCAATATTCTTTTCTTTTAAAACCTTTATTTATATAAATTTATTTTTCATATATTCTTTTTAAATTATTATTGTATTTATTGTAAATTTTTGCTAGACTAAAAATAAAAATACTATTAAGGAGGAATAATATGAAACCTTTATTTGTAAATTATCCTAAATGTTCTACATGCCAAAAAGCTAAAAAATGGCTTGAAGAAAATAATATAAAATTTGATTCAAGACATATTGTTGAAGAAAACCCAAAGAAAGAAGAACTTAAAGCATGGCTTTCATTAAGTAAGCAACCTATAAAAAAATTTTTTAATACAAGTGGAATTCTTTATCGTGAAATGAATCTTAAAGAAAAAGTAACTTCTGAAACTGAAGAAAAACTTCTTGATATTTTATCAACTAATGGAATGCTTGTAAAAAGACCTTTAGTTATTACTGATGATACTGTTCTTATCGGTTTTAAAGTTGATCAATGGGCTAAATATTTTAAAAAATAATTATTAAAAAAACAGCACATAATAATGTGCTGTTTTTATTTTTATTGAAATTTATTATTTATGATACACTTCATTATCAAACATATTTTCTGTTTTAGCTACATAGATACTTGCCACACTATCTCCTACAACATTTAATGATGTTACAAGCATTTCAATTGGTCTATTTATTGCTAAAATTAAAGAATAAGCTAATATTGCTGCATCATTTGTATATCCAAGTCCTGAAAGAATAGTGAATAATACTATTGCTCCTGCTCCAGGCGCTGCTGGTGTTCCAACTGATGCTACTAATGCAAGAATTCCTATTATAAATATATTTGTAAGTCCTATATCATATCCAGCTGTTGTAGCTACAAATACAGAAGCTATAACTTGCATTATTGCAGTTCCATTCATATTTGTTGTCATTCCTAATGGTAAAACAAAAGATGCTATATCATCATGTACTCCTAACTCTTCAACTGTTGTCTTTTTATTTAAAGGAAGAGTCGCTGCACTTGATGAAGTTGAAAATCCAAAAAGAGCTACCTTAGCTGCTTTTCTTATAAAAGGAACTGGAGTTAAACCAGTAGAAGCAACTATTAAAAAAGCATATCCAAAAACTAAGAATACTAAAAGTGTAACTGTAGTTACTCCCATATATACTAAAGCTGGTTTTAAATGTTCTATTCCATAAGATGCAAATGTTCTAGTAAGAAGAACAAAAATTGCTACTGGTCCAAATTTATTAATTACAAAAGTTAAAAATGTAATTACAATATCATTTATTTCTTGTAAAATTGGTTTTAAATATTTTACTTTTTCATCAAGATAATTTATACAAAGTCCTGTTGATACTGCTAAAAATACTGTTGCAAGAACACCACCATTATTTGAAAATGCTGCAAATATATTATTTGGTACAATTCCAACAAGAACCATTAAAGGATTACTTCCTGATTTTCCTGATACTACATTAACTGTAGATTTTATATCAATACTAAAAGCTCCTGATGCTTTTATAGCCATTCCTACAATTCCTGCAAGAACTAAAGCAACCATTGATGATGCTAAGAAAAATCCTAATGTTTTATAAGAAATGCGACCTAATTTTCTTGAATCACTTATATGACACATTGCAAGTGTTATTGATGTAAATACCATTGGAATTATTATAAGTTGAAGTGAATTTATAAAAAGTTGTCCTATTATGTAAAAAATTCCTACTGCTTTTTCTGCCCCTTTAGCTGAAATATCTTGGAATAAAAATTTATTTATCATTTTCCAAGTTTCACTTTGAGCACCAATATTTTCTCTTAAAAGAATACATAAAAATCCTACTACAATTCCTGCTACAAGTGCGATAGTCATTTTTACCGCAAGTGTATTTTTTGTTTTTCCCATTTTTTCCCTCCATCAATTTAATAAAAAAAATCCCTATTTATCAGAAGTATAAATAGGGATTTTTAAATAATTTTATAGATAAACCTTATTGACTTTCTGATAATGTCAATTTTTTTTCCTTAAATGATTATAAGAAATATAATATAATATGTCAAAGATTTTTTCTATTTTTTTAAATTTTTTTCATAATCTTTTAAAGAATCAAATGCATATTTACGTAAAGGAATTATTGCATATATATTAACTATTGCCATTAAACCAAGACCTAAATCTGCAAGAGCCCACACAAGAAAAGCTTGTTTTATTCCACCATAAAAAAGCATACAACATGCAAATATTTTAAAAACTGTTTGTAACCAATCTTTATCTGCTATAAAAACTAAATTTGGTTTTGCATAATAAGTAATTCCAAGAGCTGTACTAAATGCAAATAAAAATAATATAAAAGCAATAAATATTACTCCCCAATCACCTACATGATATCTAAAAGTTTCTTGTAAAAGCTCCATACCTGTAAACTTCTCAGTAATACTTTTATCTGTTACAAGAATAACAAAAGCTGTTGCAGTACATATTACTAAAGTATCTACATAAACTCCTAAAGCTTGAATAAGTCCTTGCTTTGCTGGATGATCTACCTCTGCAGCTGCAGCTGCACTTGGAGCTGAACCTGTACCAGCTTCATTTGAAAATAATCCTCTCTTTACACCTTCCATTACAACAGCTCCAAAACCTCCACCGATTGCTTGTTTTATTCCAAAAGCTTCTAAAAATATTCTTTTAAATACACTAGGAATAACTCCTATATTTTTTATAATTATAAAAGCCACAAGAATAAGATATATTGTTGCCATAAAAGGAACTAATTTTTCTAATACTTTTACTATTTTATCTTTTCTACCAAAAATTACAATTCCAGCTAAAACTGCTAAAATTCCTGACATTAATTTAACATTTATACCAAAAGCTACATTAAAAGACTCTGTAACTGAATTTGATATTACTTGAAGAACTCCTCCCCAACATATCATTGCAAATACAACAAATATTATCCCAAGCCATCTTTTATTAAGACCTTTTTGAATATAATATGCTGCTCCTCCTACATAATCTCCTCTTTTATCTTTTTCTCTAAATATAATTGCAAGGGTTGCTTCTACAAAACCTGTTGCTGCTCCAAAAATTGCAATTATCCACATCCAAAAAACTGAACCAGCTCCTCCAACTGATACTGCTGCAACAACTCCTACTAAATTTCCTGCTCCTACTCTTGTAGCAGTTGAAATACAAAACGCTTGAAAAGAACTTACACCATTTTTACTTTTTTTATTTTTTCTTATAAGAAGACTTCCCATGTTTTTTAAAAGTCTTATCTGCATAAACTTCATATTTAAAGTAAAAAATATTCCTGCTCCCACAAGAAGAATAACAACAATATTCTTTCCCCAAATAATATTGTTTACAAATTCTACAACACTACTAAAACTATTCATTTTTCCTCCTATACTACTTTCCTACTGACAAAACTATTTTTATCATACTAACATTTAAGATTTTTTTCAATATCTTTTTTATTCTATCTTTTTAAAATATGAATTTCACCTATATTAAATAATTTTTTTATTTCATTTATTTTTATAAATAATTGTCCACTCTTATCAATTTCTAAAGCTATTCCCTCTTCTCTTTCTCTTTTTTCAAAATGAATTTCAACATTCTTTTTGTAAAGATAATTTTTTTTATTTAATTCAGATAAAATTATTTCCCAATTTCCACTAAAATAAAAATTAAAATCTTTTTTTAAATTTTTTATAATTGAAATAATTATTTCATTAATATTATATTCTTTTAAAGTTATTTTTTTCATTGATGTCGCTATATTTTCTACTTCTTTTTTTATTTCATTATTAAAATTTATTCCTATTCCTATAATAAAAAAATCTTCTACTTTTTCAACTAAAATCCCACTTATTTTTTTATCTAATAAATAAATATCATTTGTCCACTTAAACATAAAGTTTAATTGTGGTTCAATATTTTCTAATGATTTCATAAGAGAATAACCTATTACTAATGGAAGTCGTGTATATTCATTAAAATCTATATTTTTATCCTCTTTTAAAAGAAAACTAAAATATGCTCCTCCCTCTTCAGAAAACCATTTATTCCCACGTCTTCCTTTTCCTAAAGTTTGAGTTTTCGCTATTGCTATATCATAATTATTTTTTTCTTTTAAATTTTTTAAAAAAGTACTTGTTGAATCTATTTCATCAAAATTAAAAATCCTCATTAATCTCTCCTCTATTTAATTTTTATAAATTTTCTTTAATTATATTCTAAATAAAAAAAAAGAGCAAAAATTAAATTTTTACTCTTTTTCTGGTTAGATATGAAGAATCTTTTTAATTATATCTGATCTTTTTATTATTCCTAAATATTTTTCATCTTCTACTATATAAAGTCTTGTTACACCTTTATTAACCATTATAAAACATATTTCCATAATAGGAGCTTTTTTATCAAGAACTATTATATTATTTTTTGGTCTATAAATTTTTTCTATTGTTGTAGTTTTTTCATTTACAAGATATTCTTCAAATGGTTCTCCAACAGTTAAGAAGTTTAAGTCTTTCATTAATGAAAGATATTTTGGCATACCAAATTCTATAAGTTCTTTTTCTGTTATCTCTCCTAAAAATTCTCCCTCTCTATTTACAACAGGAAATCCACTTGCATGTTCTATTATAAGTCTTTTTGCTACTTCTTCAAGTGTAGAATCAGGATATACTGGAGCAACATTTGGACTTAGTACATCTTCTGCTGTTATTTTATGCCCTATCTCAATATCAGCTTCTTGAATTGCTCTAAATATTACTTCTGAATCTTTAAAAGTTTTAATTCTATCAGCTATATGAGGATATTTAACTATAAGCTTAGATACTGCACTCATTATTTTTAAAATATTTTTATTTTTTAATATGTCTGAAATAATTAAAAATACTAATTCTACTGTATCTTTAGAAGCTGTTCCACCTACTTTTGCTTTAAAAGGAGTTTCTAATACACCAACTGCAACAATAAAATCATTAAAATTTTCTATTCTTGCATGAGGAATAGCTACTCCATTTCCAATAGCAGTTGAGATTTCTTGTTCTCTTTTTATTACAGTTGCTGTTATCTCATCTTTTCTAAGATTTACATTTTTTTCTCTTGATGCTATTTTTTCTATCATTTCTTTTATTACTTCTTCTGTTGACGTTCCTTTAATATCAGTAAAAATCAATTTAGAATCTAAATAATTAGAAAATTTCATATTTCTTCCTCCATTTTATATAGTTTTAGTATCTTAAATAAATATATATTAAACTTAAAATAGTTGATTGAATTACTACTATAACTCCCCATTTAAAAAATTCTTTAAAACTTATTTCAATTCCAACTTTTTTAGCTACTGAAGAACCAACTATGTTAGCTGCAGCTCCTACTATTGTCATATTTCCACCAAGACATGCTCCAAGAGATAATGCCCACCAAAGCACTTCTGTATTTCCTGTAAATCCAGGAATAATTTCTAATATAATTTTTCCAAAAGAAAGAGTATGAGGAATTGAACCAACTATTGGTGAAAGGATTATAGAAATTACAAGAATAAGACTTGAAGTCATTTCTAAATTTCCATCTGTAAACATTAAAATACGTTCACCTATTGCTTTTATTATTCCAAGTTTCTCTATTCCCTCTACAAGTACAAATAATCCTCCAAAGAAAAATAAAGTATCCCATTCTATTTTTGCAAAAATTTCCTCTGGATTTTTCTTACTTATAAATACTAAAATCATAGAACCAACTATAGCAATTATTGCAAGTCCAATCTCTGTAACACTATTTGTTAAAAATCCAATTATTACTATTGAAAATAGTATTAATGACTGTACTAATAATTTCTTATTTTTTATTGTTCTTCCTAGATCAAGTTCCATTATGCTCATTTTAAGCTCTCTTGATACAACTAATTTCTTCTTAAAATAGAAAGCTGCACTTCCTAAAAGAACTACCATATTGACAAGAATTAACGGACTAAGGTTTATTATGAAATCATTAAATCCAACTCCTCCAAGACTTGCTATAATAAGGTTAGGAGGGTCTCCAATCATTGTAGCTGTTCCTCCTATATTAGACATAAAAATTTGAAGAAGTACAAAAGGCTTAGGATCTAACTCTAATCTTTTGGCTAAAAATATTGTAACTGGAACGACAAGTAAAATTGTTGTTACGTTGTCTAGTACGGCAGAAAATACTGCTGTTACTATTGAAAGAAAAATTAAAATCTTTACAGGATCCCCTTTTACCATTTGAGCTATTTTAATAGCTACCCATTGAAATATTCCTGTATCAGACATAATTTCAACAATCATCATCATTCCAACAAGAAGAAAAATAACCTCTAAGTTATATCCCACTGTCTCTAATGCTTGTTCTTCATTAATAATACCAGTAATAACCATCATCCCACCACCAATTATAGCGACAAGAGATTTTGGATATTTCTCTGATATGATGAAATAAAATGTTACTAAAAATATAGTAACTCCCAAAACTAACTTTAAAACTTCCATGTTTTCCTCCCATAAAAATATATCTATAAATAATTAAAGGACTCTTTTAAATAAAAAAGAGTCCCTTTTAAACTTTTTTTATCTGATCTTATCCATTACACCCATTCCATAGACAGGACCAGTATGAGAACCTAATGTTGCACCTATTTCTAATCTTCCCTTGTAGTCAACTTTCTTTATTTTTTCAGCTACATTTCTTAATATATCTGCGTTTGCAAGTTCAGTTTGGGTTCCTCCCCATCCAGTATATAAAATAATGGAATTTTTGCTATTTTTAAGAAGTTTTTCCATATGAAGCATAGCTCCCCTTTCTCCAATAGCTTTTGCCTCTACAGAAACTTCTCCATTTTCAATTTTAAGAATTGGTTTTAATTTTAAAAGTCCTCCAACTACTGCTGAAGCTCTTCCAATTCTTCCACCTTTTTGAAGAAATTCTAAATCTTTAACAACAAAGTATATCTTCATACTTTCTTTAGTTTCTTCTATCCAATCAATAATCTCCTTAAAACTTTTTCTTTCTTTTGCTAATTTTGCTGCTTCAACTACTATATGACCTAAAGCAAATGTTGTTGTTTTAGAATCAATTATAGCAATATCTCCTTCTCTTGAAGTCATTCCTTTACCAACTCTTGCAGCTTGTTGTGTTCCACTAAGTTTTCCAGAAATATGAACAGATATAATTTTCTTATATCCTTTTGCAAAAAGCTTTTCATACATTACTCTAAACTCAGCTGGTGAAGGTTGAGATGTTTTTGGAATTTGTTTTTCTGTAAGAAGTTTTTTCCAAAATTCTCTTTTACTTATATCAATTCCTTCTCTATAATAATTATTTCCATCTAATTTGATTTTTAATGGAACTATTTCAACATCAAGATCTTTTATAATTTCTGGAGTTAAATCTGATGTTGAATCTGTAACTATTGCAATTTCTGCTAGTTTAGGATCTCTATTTTCTATATAAATGTAGTAGTGATAGTTATTTTGATTTCCTTCTATATCACTATAAGATTTCTCTTCTGAAATTTTTCTAAGAATATCTGTACTTTCTTTTTCTGCATCTTTACCTATTGAAACAAAAACATTAAGAGTATATTCTGTAATATATTTTTCTTTTATTATTTCAATAAGGTCACAAAGTGAAGAGGCTTTTTCTTTTATTTTACCATTTACCATAGCAATAAAATCCCCTTCATTTATTTCAAGACTATCTACTTTTGTATTTCTTACAGCTTTTGTGATTTCAATAGATGAGTTTCTATTTGCATCTTTAGCTATTTTTTCTATATTAAATTCTTTATTTTTTACAATGTAAACTCCTTCAAGCATACTTGTAGTTTCAAGAACTGTAACATCTTTATCAGATCTTTCAGCTGCAATTCTAGCAGATGAAATTATATTTTTATTATTTGGAAGTATAACAATTGATTGAGCTTCTATTTTCTTAAGCCCCTCTTCAATATCTGCTACACTTGGATTTTGTGTTTGTCCTCCAAGAAGAACTGCAGCTGCTCCTGAATTAAGAAATAAATCTCCTATTTCTTTATTATCAGCTACTGCAAAATATGCAACTGGTCTACTATTTTCATTTCTAACAACAATTTTATTTTTACTTTCATCAACTTTATATGCATCATCAGAGAACATCATATTTTTATGTTGTTGAAGTTCCATATTGTCTACTTTGATATTTGATAAATTTCCAAGTTTTCCAGCAATTTCAAGAACAAGTCCTGGATTATTTGTATGAATATGTGTTTTAGTCTTTTTAGAAGTTTGTGCACATACCATTGAATCTCCAAGAACACCTATTTCTGCTTTATAGGCTTCTAAATCAAATTTACCATTTTCAATAATAAATTCTGTACAATACTTAAATTTGATTTCTTCCATCATAACTGCATTAGCATCAAGTCTTTCTTGTCTTTTTGCTTGTGATTGAACTATTCTTTCAAGATCTTCTAACATTTGAGGGTCACTTATAGATTTTTCAAATCCCTCTAAAATATAAAATATTCCTTTTCCTCCAGCATCAACAACTCCAGCTTCCTTTAATTTTGAAAGAAGTTTTGGAGTTTCTTCAACAGCTTCTGCTGCTACATTTTTTAAATAAATAAGAAATGGAACAAAATCTGTTTTATCTCCATTATATGCTTTTGCTCCTTCAGCAACTTTTCTTATAACTGTAAGCATCGTTCCTTCAACTGGATTACTAACAGCTTTATAAGCTTTTGCTTTAGCAAGTTCAAAAGCATTTACAGTATCTTCAACTGTAGCTTCTTCTTTATCTTTTATTCCATCTAAAAATCCTTGTATAATTTGTGATAAAATTGTTCCTGAGTTTCCTCTTGCACCTAAAAGAATAGCTTCTGATACTGTATCACAAAGCTCCTCCATATCAGGTTCATAACTTAATTTTATCAACTGGTTTTCAACAGATTGCAATGTCATTGACATATTTGTTCCTGTATCTCCGTCTGGTACTGGATAAACATTAAGATCATTTAATATGTCTGCATGCCTTGAAAGCCATCTGCTGGCTGCAATAAGTAACTTTGTCATTCTCATTGCATTAAGCACATTTACCTTTATATCCATTCTTTCCTCCGTTTTTTCCTTTTTAATTAAATTAGAAAGTAGGTGGAGTTACCACCCATATAACTTTTGTTAATTTTTTACCATTATTTTTGAATCTATGATTTAATGTTGATTTAAAATAAAAACTATCACCTTCATTAAGGGTTGTAAGTTGATCTTCTATATATATATCTAAACTTCCCTCTACAACATATACGAATTCCTCACCATTGTGATTGAAATATCCTCTTCCACTTTCTCCACCAGGTTTTATCTCATACATTATAGGTTCCATATTTTTTTCTATTTTTGAAGAAGTTAAAAGTGCTATTGTTGTTTTTGAATCAATACTTTCTACATATTTTCTCTCTTCTTTTTTTATACAGAAAGAACCTAAAGACTCATCTTCCTCTTCAATAAGGTAACTTACTTTTACTTCAAGATAATTTGCTATTTTTTTTAAATTTTCAATTGAAGGAGAAGCTTTCCCTTGTTCTATTTGAGATAAAAAACTTGCTGACAAATCTACTTTCGCTGCCAATTCCCTCAAAGAAAAATTTTTTTCATTTCTCTTCTTTTTTATTTTTTCACCTATTGTCATTGATTTACTTCCTTTTTAACATTTTATTTAAGCAGAATAAACTATGTAGAACTGCCTTTTCTCTCACTTTCCTTCTTGAACCTTTAAATATTTTTTTCTCTATTCTTATATCATTTCCATATTTAATTCCCATATATACAAGACCTACAGGTTTTTCATCTGTTCCACCTAAAGGACCTGCAATTCCAGTAACAGATATTCCAGCATCTGTTTTTAATCCTAAAACCATTTCTCTTGCAGTTTCTTCACTCACAGCTCCATATTTTTCAAGAGTTTCTTTTTTTACTCCAAGTCTTTTTATTTTTGCTTCATTTGAATATGTTACTATTCCTTCCATAAATACTTGTGAGGCTCCTGAAACATTTATAAAACTATCAGAAAGAAGTCCACCTGTACATGATTCTGCAACAGAAAGAGTTAGATTTCTTTCTATTAGTCTTTCTATTATTAAACTTTCAAGTCTATCAGAGTCTTCGCCAAAAATATTGTCACCTACTCTATTATATATCTTTTCAACTATTTTTTCCACTATGTTTTTATTACTCATTTTACTTTGTAATCTTATAAGTATTCCAAAACTTTTTACTAAAAATTCATATTCTATTCCCTCTTCAGTAAAAAGATCATTTATTTTATTATCTAAAATAGACTCTGCCATTCCATAAACTATTAAATCTTTTATAAAAATTTCATCTGATTTTAAATTTTTTTCTTTAGAATACCATTTTAAAAATTTTGGAAACATATCATAAAGTTCTATTGGAACTCCTGGAAAGCATACTATTCCATCTATATATACAGCTGGTGCCATTCCAGCACCATTTTTAAAAGTAACTGAACCTTCTGGCTTTTGTACTTCTCTTATATTATTTTCTATAAATTCTATATTTAATTCTTTAAATTTTTCTTTTAATTCTAAAAGTTCGTCTTCATCTACAATTAATTTTTTATTTAAAAATTTTGCAATAGCATCTTTTGTTAAATCATCTATTGTTGGACCTAGTCCACCTGACATTATTATTAAATCACTATTTTTTTTAGCATAATCAAGAGTTTTTATAATATCATCAATATTATCTTTTACAGTAATTTTTGCTTCAATCTCTATTCCATATTTATTAAGTTCTTCTGCCATATAGATACTATTAGTATCAACCATTCCACCATTCAAAAGTTCTGTTCCAACTAAAATAAGTATTGCTTTCATATTCTAAAAACATCTCCTCATAAACTTTTATCTATAAAAAATAAATGTCCAAATACATGCAAGTAAAAAGTTTCCTATTATTCCAGCAAGGAAATCATCAATTACAACTCCAACTCCATGACCTAAAAATTGAGATTTATATATTGGACCTGGTTTTGTAATATCAAAAAATCTAAAAATTAAAAATGCTAATCCTATTGCTACAAAACTTTGAAACCAACCAACTGGATTTATAAGAAAAAGTGTTGTAAGATATCCTAAAACTTCATCAATTACTACATTTTGTGGATCTTCTTTATGATATATTTCTCTTTCACATATATCAGCTACATATACTGCCACTACAAAAAATGTCATAAGAAACATAAAATAAAATGAATTATAAAGCATATGGTTAGGAAATACTTTTCTTAAAAGAAGAAGAACTATATAAACTGGTATTCCACCAAGTGTTCCAAATGTTCCTGGAGCTTTAGGCATATCTCCCAAACCAAACCATGTTCCTAAATTTT
>SAMEA104404100__coassemble_1992_pt1 | contig 16455 bp, 18 predicted proteins | sample SAMEA104404100__metabat2_low_PE_012 | metagenome-assembled genome bin SAMEA104404100 (sample SAMEA104404100) | Balaenoptera acutorostrata
TGCAGTTTATTCAGAAGCAGATAAAAATAGTTTACATGTAAGATTAGCAGATGAAGCTGTTTGTATAGGGCCTGCAAGTGTAAGTGAATCTTATTTAAAAATACCTAATATAATAGCAGCTGCAGAAATAACAGAAGCTGATGCTATACATCCAGGATATGGTTTTTTATCAGAAAATGCTCGTTTTGCAAAAATATGCAGAATTCATAATTTGATTTACATAGGACCAAGTCATGAATGTATTAAAAATATGGGAGATAAAGCTACAGCAAGACAAACAGCTATAGATAATAATGTACCAGTAACTAATGGAACAGGAATTATTACTAATACAGAAGAAGCTAAAAAAGAAATTGCAGAAAGAATTGGATATCCAGTAATGATAAAAGCTACTGCTGGTGGTGGTGGTAAAGGTATGAGAATAGCTAGAAATGATAAAGAGCTAGAAAGAAATATCGTTGCTGCACAAAATGAAGCAGAAGCTGCATTTAATAATCCTGATGTTTTCGTTGAAAAATATGTTGAGAATCCAAAACACGTTGAGATACAAATTTTAGGAGATAAGCATGGAAATGTTATTCATTTAGGAGAGAGAAATTGTTCTATTCAAAGAAGACATCAAAAACTTATAGAAGAATCTCCTTCTTTTGGTCTTCCAGAAGAAGTAAGAAAAGAAATGGGAGAAGCAGCAGTAAGACTTGCTAAGGCTATTGGATATGATTCAGCTGGAACATTAGAATTTTTAGTTGATGATAAAAATAATTTTTATTTTATGGAAATGAATACAAGAATTCAAGTAGAACATACAGTAACAGAAGCTGTAACAGGAATTGATATAATAAAACTTCAAATTGCTCTTGCTGAAGGAGATATATTAAATATATCTCAAGAAGATGTAGTTCTTGATGGACATGCAATTGAATGTAGAATAAATGCTGAAGATACTGAAAATGGATTTTTACCTTCTCCAGGAAAAATAACAAAGTATATTGCTCCTGGTGGAATAGGAGTAAGAATAGACTCTCATTCATATCAAGGATATGAAATTTCTCCATATTATGATTCAATGATAGGAAAAATAATTACATATGGTATGGATAGAGAAGAGGCAATAACAAGAATGGAAAGAGCTCTTTCCGAATATATAATAGAAGGTGTTGATACTACTATTCCTTTCCATTTACAAGTTCTTAAAAATAAAAATTACAGAAAAGGAAATGTAACAACTGCTTTCATTGAGAAAGAATTTGGGTTATAATATAAAATATAAAGGAATAACTTTTATATAAAATTATAATAAAAATATTACATTTGTAAGGAGGATACACTATGAACAATCTAGGAAATATAAAAATTGCAGATGATGTTGTAAAAGCTATTGCTGCTAAAGCTACAGAGGATGTAGAAGGAGTTTACAAACTTGCTGGAGGTGTAGCCGACGAAGTTAGTAAGATGCTTGGTAAAAAAAGAGTAAGTAATGGAGTAAAAGTTGAAGTAGGAGAAAAAGAATGTAGTATTGATACTTTTATCATAATTGATTATGGTTATCCTATTTCTGAAGTTGCTAAAAAAGTTCAAGAATCTGTTTTAAAAGCTGTTTCTGACCTTACAGCATTAAAAGTTGTTGAAGTAAATGTATTTGTTCAAGATATAAAAATACATCAAGAAGAACCTAATGTAGAACCTGGAATTTTATAGAATTTAAAGGGACGTGATATTATGCTAAAAAAAATTATATTCTTTTTTGCATGGTTAGGGATATTTATTTTGTCAATAGTTGGTATTGTTTATGTAGCAGTTCCAGGATTTCTTGTTAAATTTAATATAGATGGATTTATGTGGAAAGTAGCTATTATTGTTATTTCATTAATATATCTATTTATATCTCTTTTAAAATTTGGTACTCTTTTTTCAAAAGAAGAGGGGTATGTTATAAAAAATGAAAATGGAGAAGTAAGAATATCTATTGACTCTATAAAGAATATAGTAAAAGAAATTTTAAATCGTGATAAAGAAATAAGAAATATAAAAATTTTATGTAAAAAAAGAGGAAAAAAACATACTGTTACTATTTACACAGATATGGAAACAAATAAAAGTATTTCTGAAAAAACATCTGAAATACAAAATGCTATTAAATATGAACTTCAAGATAAGTTGCAACTAGATGTAAGTGTTGTAGAAGTTAAAATAAAGAAACTTTCAATAAGAAATAATACAACTAATGTATAAGAGGTGATATTATGTTAGAAGATATGATAGTTTCTTTTATAGAAAATAGGAAAAAAATATTTGGTGCTATAGTTGGATTTGTAACAGCAATTCTTTTAATTGAGTATGGAATACTATCTACAATATTTATATTTTTAGTTACTTATTGTGGTTATAGAATGGGTGATAGTACCGTTATAAAGAAAATGAAAAAGAAAGTAATTGAAAGACTACAAGATTAATTTAAAGGGGAAAAGATGAGTAGAAGGTTAGCAAGAGAAGAATTATTTAAAATTGTGTTTGAATCTGAAATAAATGGGAAGGACTTAAATACAGTTTTAACTTCTTATTTAGAAAGAGAAAATGAAGTAGAATTAAATGAAAAAAGTAAAGAATTTTTAGTTGAGTATGCAAAAGGAATAATTGAGAATGAAGAAAAAATTCTTGCAGAGCTTAATGAAAAAATGGAAGGATGGAGTTTTGAAAGAGTAGGTACTGTTGAGAAATCTCTTCTAAAAATATCTGTTTATGAAATTTTATTTAAAGATACTCCAAAAGAGATAATCATAAATGAAGCAGTAGAACTTGCAAAGAAATATGGAGATGCAAAAACATATGAATTTGTTAATGGAGTTCTAGCAAGATTAGTGTAAGATTAAAATAAAAATTTTATAAAAAATTAACATTTTTAAATATTTTAGAGCAGCCAATATTTAGGCTGCTTTTTTTATGATTATAATTAGTGATTTTTTTTAAAAAATATAGTAAAATAGAAATGTATGAAACATTAAATGGAGAGATAAATGGAAATATTTTTAGAATATGTGGATAAAGTAGGACTTATAGGTATAATTGTAGCTATTACAGCTTTTTTAGTAGGAATAAAATTTCCAGATTGGGATTTTAAATTAAAACTACAGCATAGAAATATTTTAACTCACAGTCCTCTTTTTTTATTTTTACTTATAGAACTTTACAAAAAAGAAAGAAATGATACTTTTAGATTTTTTATAGCAGGTTTTGCTTTAGCTTTGACAATACATTTTATTTTTGATTTTTTTCCAAAAGGTTGGAGCAGAGGAGCACTTCTTCATATGCCAATAGCAAAAATAGCTTTTTCAGCAAAAATAAGTAAAATTCTTTTTATTGTTTCAATAATAACATCGGCATATATTACTATAAAAATGATAAATACATTTGAAGAATTTATATTTTTAATAGTTCTTTCTCTTTGGACTTTTCTTAAAAATACAGTCAAAGAAGAAAAATTTTTTAGACCTTGTGTTCTTTTTATGATTGTTTTTATTTTTATAGGAAGTATGAAATTTGATGAAATAAATAAAAATATAAATAATGGTAAAAAACAAATTATAAATTATGTAAAAATCATTACAAAATAAAATATATTAATACTATAAGAAATTCCTATTTTCTTGACAACTTTATTATTAAAATAATATAATTTAATTAAATATAAATTTTGAAAGGAGAAAAAATGAAGGATATTAATCTTTTATCAAAAACAGCCAACGAACTTAGAAAAAACGTTGTAAAAATGATTTGTAATGCTAAATCAGGACATCCAGGAGGTTCTTTATCAGCAGCAGACATTGTAACTACATTATATTTCTCAGAAATGAATGTAGACCCAAAAAATCCAAAAATGGAGGATAGAGACAGATTTGTTCTTTGTAAAGGACATGCAGCTCCTGTATTATATGCAGCACTTGCAGAGAAAGGATATTTTGAAAAAGATTTATTAATGACTTTAAGAAGATTTGGTTCACCTCTTCAAGGTCACCCTGATATGAAAAAACTTCCAGGAGTTGAAGCTTCAACAGGTTCTTTAGGACAAGGATTATCTATTGCTAATGGAATGGCTCTTGCTGGAAAATTAGACAAGAAAAATTATAGAGTTTATGCTCTTTTAGGAGATGGAGAACAACAAGAGGGACAAGTATGGGAAGCAGCTATGACAGCAGCTCATTATGGACTTGACAATCTTTGTGCATTCCTAGATTCAAATGGTCTTCAAATAGATGGAAATGTTGAAAAAGTTATGAATGTAGGACCTTTAAATGAAAAGTGGAAAGCTTTTGGATGGCACGTAATAGAAATAGATGGACATAATTTTGAAGAAATTATGACTGCTTTAGATGAAGCAAAAACTGTTAAGGGAAAACCTACAATGATTATAGCTAAAACAGTAAAAGGAAAAGGTGTTTCTTTTATGGAAAATCTAGCATCTTGGCATGGAAGTGCACCAAATGCAGAACAAACTGAAAAAGCGTTAGAAGAATTATCTAAAAACGACTAAAAATTGCAGGAATTAACCTAGGAGGAGATTAAAAGATGATAAAAAAAGCGACAAGAGAAGCTTATGGAGAGGCTTTAGTTGAGCTTGGAAAAATAAATGAAAATATAGTAGTATTAGATGCAGATTTATCTGGATCAACAAAAACAAATATGTTTAAAAAAGTATTTCCTGAAAGACATTTTAATGTTGGAATAGCTGAAGCTGACCTTATAGGAACAGCAGCAGGTTTTGCAACATGTGGAAAAGTAGCATTTGCTTCAACTTTTGCTATGTTTGCAGCAGGAAGAGCATTTGAACAAATAAGAAATACAGTTGCTTATCCTAAATTAAATGTTAAGATAGCACCTACTCATGCAGGAATATCTGTTGGAGAAGATGGAGGTTCTCACCAATCTATAGAAGATATAGCTATAATGAGAGCAATACCTGGAATGGTAGTCTTATCTCCAGCTGATGCTACAGAAACTAAAAAAATGGTTTTTGCAGCAGCAGAATATAATGGACCTGTTTATATTAGAATGGGAAGATTAAATGTACCTGTATTATTTGATGATAATTATGATTTCCAAATTGGAATTGCAAATACATTAAGAGATGGTAAAGATGTTACAATTGCTTCAACAGGTCTTATGACAGCAGAAGCTTTAAAAGCAGCAGAAGAACTTGAAAAAGAAGGAATCTCTGTAAGAGTTATTAATGTTGGAACAATTAAACCTCTTGACGGAGAAACAATATTAAAAGCAGCTCAAGAAACTAAATTTATAGTAACTGCAGAAGAACATTCTGTTATAGGTGGTCTTGGTTCAGCTGTATCAGAATTTTTATCAGAAGTTCACCCAACTAAAGTTAAAAAAGTTGGTATTTATGATAAATTTGGACAAAGTGGAACAGGAGAAGAACTTCTTCAAAAATATGAACTTACAGCAGAAAAATTAATATCTGTAATAAAAGAAAACTTATAATCAAAGTTTTTAAATAAGAAAAGATAAAAGCTGAATAATAAAATTTTCTATATAAAAATATCAACTATTTTTAGTTGTGAAAATTTTATTTTCAGCTTTATTTTTAAATTATTGAAATTTATATTTTATAAATCTTGGAGAAAGGCAGAGTGCTTTATGTTTAATACTAATAACAAAAAAGATATTATTAATTTTATTGGAATAAGAAGAGGATTTTTTGGAATTATAGTAGCAACTTTTATTTTTAATATGTTTTTTGCTGGTTTTTTAAATACTTCTTTCCAAATAAAAGAACTTAGAAATAAAAATTTTATAATGGCTGAATTACAAAGTAGTCTTTCTCAATCTAAAAAAGAAGAATTAGAACATAAACTTTTAAGTTTAAAAGAAGTTCATAAAGTAACATATGTTAATAGTTATACAGCATTTCAAGATTTACAAAAAAATCTTGGAATAGTTATACCAAGAGGAGAAAATCCTCTTCCAGATACTTTAAGAATATATTTTAAAAAAGCAGAAGATGTTGAAAAACTTCAATCAATTCTTGAAGAAAATCAAGGAATAAAAGAATTTTTTGTTGATGGAATATATATTTCAGAAATAAATAACAGAGTAAAAATATTAAATCTTTTTGGAATAATTTTTATAACAGGTATTATTTGCTCATTTTTTATAATTAATTCAATTTTTAAATTTCAAATTGAAGCAGATTATTTTATGAATACTATTATTGATGATACAAATCCAAGAAATTATATTAAAGCAAAAAATGTAAATCTTCTTCCTTTTACAATTGCAAATCTTGTAGGACTTTTATTTTTCTTTAATTTATATGTGATAGTGAGAAAAACATTAGTACAAGGAGTTGTTTTTACAGATATATTAAGTCTTTTACAAATATTTTATATTCAGACAGGAGCAACTATTTTAATAATTTTATTTGCTTGGTTTATGCCTACATATAAAAGAATTGGAGTTAGAAAATGAAGATAAAAATTATGAAAAAAATAATAATTTTTTTTCTAGGATTATCTTTTTCTATTTATGGAGCTTCTGTTGATGATATGAAAGCACAACTAAAAAAATTAGATAAGGAAATAAAAGCAAAAAATGAAAGAATTGAAAATATAGATATAGAAAAGAAAACAATTGCTCAACAAATAGAAGAAGTAAAGAAAGATATTGAAGCTATTGAAAGAGATAAAGATAAAATAGAAAAAGAAATAGAAGTTGTTTCAAAAAATATTGATTATGGTCAAAGAAACATGAAATTTAATTCTAAAGAACTTCAAAGAAAAAAAGCAGAATTTGATGCTAAAATTATTGCTTGGTCAAGAAGGAGTCAAAACTATAAAAGTTTTGAAGAAGAAAGTATTTTAAAAAAACAATTTGCAAAGGTTCTTTATGAAGATTTGAATAGAATGACTAAAATCAAAGATGTTCAAACTAATATTGCAAATGTAAAAGCTGATATTGAAAAAGAAAAGATAAAATTAAATTTTCTTAAGACTCAGCTAAATAGTAAAAAAGTTCAAATAGCTAAAAAGCAAAAAAAACAAAATGAACTTATAAAGAAGTTAAATCTTGAAAAGAAAACTCATATAAAAACTATTGGTAATTTACAAAAAGAAAAGCAAAGAGTAGAAAAAGAGATAGAAGATATTATTAAGAAAAGAACAACTATTTCTAAAGATATAAATTTAGAAAAAGCACAGAAAAATTTAGGAAAAGCTGTAAAACCAATTAAAGGGAATATAGTTGTAAGATTTAGACAAGAAAAAACAAAACAAGTTAGAAGTAATGGAATTGAAATAAGCTCAAATCTAGGAAATAGAGTAAGAGCTTCTATGAAAGGAAAAGTAATTTATGTAGATAAACTTCAAGGACTTGGTAAAGTTATAATGATAGATTATGGATACAATACTATTGGAGTATATGGAAATATAATTTCATCAAAGGTAAAAGTTAATCAAAGAGTTGAAGTTAATGAACCAATAGGAATTTTAGGACTTTCAACAGAAGGAAAACCTAATCTTTATTATGAAGTAAGATTTAAGTTAAAACCTATAAATCCAGAAACAATGTTTTAATTTTAGGAGAAGTTATGAAAAAGTGTGTTATTTTTTATAATGAAGAAAAAAGTAATGCAGTTACTTATTATAATAAAATAAAAAATTTTTTAATAGGAGAGAATGTTGAAATTCTCTCTTATTCTGATATAGAAAAAGCAGATTTTACAGTTGTAATAGGTGGAGATGGGACTCTTCTTAGAGCTACTCAAAAAATTATAAAAAATAAAAATATTATAGTTATAGCTGTAAATGCAGGTAGTCTTGGTTTTTTAACTGAAGTCAAAGCTGATGAAGGAATAGATGCTTGTAAATCTTATCTTTTAGGAAATTATGAAATAGATAACAGGGGACTTTTAGATATTTGGGTAAATGATGAGAAAAAGACGGTTCTCAATGAAGTGGTTTTTTCAAATGGAGGAATGGCAAGAAGACCAGTTAAGATAGGTCTTTATTCAGATAAAGGAAAAATAAATTGCTATAGGGGTGATGGAGTTATTATTTCAACACCAACAGGTTCAACAGCGTATTCTCTCTCTGCTGGTGGACCAATAATATCGCATTATCTTGACGCAGTTTTAATAACACCAATTGCTCCACATAATTTAACTACTCGTCCTATTGTAATTGACACAAAAAGAGAAATTATAGTTAAAGTGGAAGATGAATTTGGAAGTAATAGAGAAAGTTTTATAATTACTGATGGAGATTCATGGAAAAAAATAAATAAAGATGATTTTATAAAAGTAAAATATTCTAATAAAAAATTAAAACTTCTTTGTCCAAAAAATAGAAATTATTATTCTGTACTTAAAGAAAAATTAAAATGGGGAGATAATCTATGTTAAAAGAACTTCAAATAGAAAATTTAGCTATAATAGAAAAACTGGATTTAGAATTTGGAGATGGTCTTATTACTCTTACAGGAGAAACAGGAGCTGGAAAATCTATAATTTTAAGTGGAATAAATCTCCTTATAGGTGAAAAAACAAATATTGAGATGCTTCGTGATGGAGAAAAACTTTTAGTTGCTCAAGGCGTTTTTAGTGTAAATCAAGAACAAGAAAAAGAGCTTGAAGAATTAGGAATAGAAGCTGAAGATGGAGAAGTTATTGTTAGAAGAACTATGGATAGCAGAGGGAAAGGAAAAGCTTTTGTTAATAATATGAGAGTACCAGTTTCAGGTTTAAAAGAAATTATGGGAACTCTTGTAGATATAGTTGGACAGCACTCTCATCAAATGCTTCTTAATAAAGAAAATCATATAAAACTTCTTGATAAATTCATTGAAGAAGAAACAAAAGAAATAAGAAAAGATCTTGAAATAACTCTTGATAATTTTATAAGACTTAGTAGAAAAATTGAAAGAATAGATGAAGAAAAAAAAGAATTAAGAGAAAAAAAAGAATTTTATGAATTTCAACTTGATGAAATAGATAAAGTAGCTCTTGTCAAAGATGAAGATGAACTTCTTGAAACAGAATATAAAAAACTTTTTAATGCTGGAAAAATAAAAGAAAAACTTTCTATGGCAGAAGCTTGTCTAAAAAATGGAGAGGTTAATGCTCTTAGTATTATTTATGCAAGTAAAAAAAATATAGAATCAATATCTGATTATGGTGATGAATTTCTAGAAAATCTTGAGAGATTAGAAAGAGTTTATTATGATTTAGAAGATTGTGTAAGCTCAATGGAACATCTTAATGAAGGAATTGAAGTTGATGAAGGAAGACTTGAAGAAGTGATTTCAAGACTTGATTCAATAGGAAAATTAAAAAATAAATATGGTAATACTATTGAAGAAATTTTAGAATATAGAAATGAAATAGATAAAAAACTTAGAAATTTAGATGAAAGTAATTTTCAAGTAAAAAAACTTATTAAAGAGAGAGATAAAGCAAAAGAAAATTATTGGAAATTAGCTTTAGAACTTAGAGAAATAAGAAAAAAATGTATAAAAAAAATAGAAGAACAATTAGGTGAAGAACTTTCATATCTTAATATGAAAGATGCTAAATTTGAAATTCTTCTTGAAGAAAAAGAAACTATGACAAAAAATGGTTCTGATAATATAGAATTTTTTATTTCTACTAATGCAGGTCAAAAACCAAAACCACTTCAAAAAATAGCATCAGGGGGAGAAGTAAGTAGAATTATGCTTGCTCTTAAAGTTATTTTCTCCCATGTAGATAATATTCCTATATTAATTTTTGATGAAATTGATACAGGAGTTGGTGGTGAAACAGTAAGAAAGATAGCAGGAAAATTAAAAGAAATAGGAAAAAATGCACAAGTGATTTGTATTACTCATTCTCCAGCTATTGCTTCTAAAGCTAATGAGCAATTTTTTATTGAGAAAAAAACAGAAAATGATAAGACAGTTACAACAGTAAGAAAACTTGATAATGAAGGCAGAATAAATGAAATTGCTAGAATGCTTGCAGGAGAAAGTATTTCAGATGCTGTAATAAGTCATGCAAAAGAATTATTATCAGAGGAGTAATTTTATGGAATTTGATTTACTTGAAGAGTTTTTAAAAGTTTCACAAGAAAAGCAAACAGTTTCTGAAATAAGTCTTAATATGTATAAAAGAGATATAATTGATTTTAAAGAATTTTTAGGGAATAAATCTTATGAAGAAGCAGATAAAGAAGATGTTGCTAATTATATAAAATTTATGGAAAAAAAATATCTTGAAAATTCTATAATACGTAAAGTAAGTTCTATTAAAAGCTTTTATAAATTTCTTTTAAAAATAGGAAAAATTGAAAATTCTCCAGCAGAAATGATAAATATGTCAAGAAAAGAGAAAAAAACTTCTGAGAGAAAGATAGAACTAAATGAACTTAAAAGTATTCTTGATTGTTGTGAAAATAATGATAAAGGAAAAAGAGATAAAGTTATTATAAATCTTTTAGCAGAAACAGGAATGCAGATAACAGAAATTTTAAATTTAAAAATATCTGAAATGGAAGAAAAAGATTATAAATCTTTTATTGTTAAAACAGGAAATGAATATATTGTTGTAGAATTATCAGATGAAATTTCTAGAGAATTGAAAGAATACGTGATTAAAAATAGAAATAATATTGTAAAAGATAGTTATGATGATAAAATTTTTTGTGATTTAAGTAGACAAAATTTTAGAGCAAGATTTATAAAATACGCAGAAAGAGCTGGACTTGAAAGAGGAGTTCTTCCACATATGATAAAAAATAGATGCCAATACGAAAGACATGAAGCACCATATGAAAAAAAAGATGAAGTTTTAAAAAAAATAAAAGAAGAATATTTTAGAATAGGGATAGGAGATGATTAAATGAAAGCAGGATTTATAGCTGTTGTTGGAAGACCTAATGTTGGAAAGTCTACACTTATAAATAAGCTAGTAAGTGAAAAAGTTGCAATAGTTTCTGATAAGGCAGGAACTACGAGAGATACAATAAAAGGAATATTAAATGTAAATGGAAATCAATATGTTTTTATTGATACTCCAGGAATACATAAACCAAAACATCTTTTAGGAGAATATATGACAAATAGTGCTGTCAAAATATTAAAAGATGTAGATCTTATACTTATGATTTTAGATGGAACTCAAGAAATAAGTACAGGTGATGAATTTGTAATGGAAAGAGTTATGGAGGCAAGAAGAACTCCAAGAATTCTTGTAATAAATAAAATTGATAAACTTACAGATGAAAAATTAAAAGAAAAGAAAATAGAAGTAGAAGAAAAACTTGGAAAATTTGATGGAATAGTTGAAATAGCAGGAGAATATGGAATAGGACTTGCTAAACTTTTAAATAGTATAGATCCGTTTTTAGAAGAAGGGATACAATATTATCCAGAAGCTATGTACACTGATATGCCAGTTTATAGAATAATTACAGAGATAGTAAGAGAAAAAATTCTTTTAAAAACAAGAGATGAAATTCCTCATTCAATAGCAATAGAAATAATAAATGTTGAAAGAAGAGATAACGGAAAAGATAAATTTGATATAAATATTTATGTAGAAAGAGATTCTCAAAAAGGAATTGTTATTGGAAAGAATGGAAAAATGCTTAAAGAGATAGGAACAGAAGCAAGACGTGAAATAGAAATTCTTTTAAATAAAGAAATATATCTTAATCTTTGGGTTAAAGTAAAAGAAGATTGGAGAAAGAAAAAACCATTTCTTAAGGAACTTGGGTACTTTGCAGAAGATTAAAAATAAAATGGCAGAAATAATTTTTATTTCTGCCATTTTTGTATAATTTATAATTATCTATAAATATTTCCCATTAAACCTACTATTTTTTTAGCTTCAGCAATTTTTTTACTAGCTATTGCACGAGCTTTTTCAGCGCCTTTTCTTAAAATTTCATCAACAAATTCAGGATTTTTGGCAAGTTCTTCTCTTCTTGCACGAGCTTCTCCAAAATATTCAAGGATTATTTCAAGAAGTTCTTTTTTAGCATGACCATATCCATAATTTCCTGCTCTAAATTTATCTTCCATTTCTTTTACTTGTTCTTTTGTTGCAAAAAGTTTGTAAAGAGTTGTTATATTATTGTTAGGATCTTTAGGTTCTTCTAAAGGAGTAGAATCTGTTACAATACTCATAACCTGTTTTTTTAATACGTTTTTAGGAGCAAACATATTGATAACATTTCCATATGATTTACTCATTTTTTGACCATCAGTTCCAGGAACAACAGCTACACTTTCAAGGATCATTGGCTCAGGAAGTTTAAAGAAATCAACTTTATATTGTTGGTTAAATTTCATTGCAATATCTCTAGCAAATTCAAGATGTTGTTTTTGATCTTTTCCAACTGGGACAATATCAGAATCATAAATTAAAATATCTGATGCCATAAGGATTGGATAAGTTAAAAGTCCAGTATTAGGGAAAAATCCTTTTGCAATTTTATCTTTATATGAATGTCCTCTTTCCATAAGTCCAACTGGTGTAACATTTGATAAAAGCCATGAAAGTTCTACATGTTCTGGTACATCTGATTGAAGAAAAAGAGTAGATTTTTCAGGGTCTAATCCTAATGCAAGATAATCAAGAATAATATTTCTTGTACTTTCTCTTAAAAGTTCAGGGTCTGTAAGAGATGTAAGTGAATGGTAATCAGCTACAAAATAAAAACCTTCAACTTTATCTTGATTTTCTATAAATTGTTTCATAGCTCCAAAATAGTTTCCAAGATGAAGAGTTCCACTTGGCTGAATTCCAGATAAACTTCTTTTCATAAAAATCCTCCTAAAATATAATTATAAAAAAAACCTGTAGTGTAAGTACCACAGGCTAATCAATTCAATTTTTAGATAGTGATACAATCTCATTTAGTTTAACATTACAAAATAGTTTGTATCTTTAAAATAAAATACAAACTTAATAGCACCACCAATATGAAATTGCATAATAATTTTTTTTCATAATACTACCTCTTTAAAATCTTAACAAAATTAGTATATCATTATATTTTTTATTTATCAAGGAGTTTATAGTTTTTAATTTAAAAATTAAATCAAAGTTAATTGCTAAAATGGAAAATATTAATTATAATATTAATATAAAAACACATCAAAGAGGAGGCTAGTTATGATTTATATTGCAGGAGTTGATATTGGTGGAACAAATACAAAGATAGGAATAGTTGATGAAGAGGGAGAAATTCTTGTTAAAAAAAGTATAAAAACTCTTTCTCTTGAAGGTGCAGAAAAAACATTGATAAGAATATGGAATACAATAAGAGAACTTTTAGTTTCTCTTAATATAGATGAAAAAGATTTAAAAGGTGTTGGAATGGGAATACCAGGTCCAGTAATGAATAAAAAAGTAGTTGGATTTTTTGCAAATTTTCCATGGGAGAGAAATCTAAATATTTCTCAAATGTTTGAAATAATAAGTGGAAAAACGACAAGACTTGATAATGATGTAAATGTTATAGCTTTAGGAGAAGCAAAATATGGAGCAGGTAAAGGAGCAAATTCAAGTGTGACCATAGCTCTTGGAACGGGAATAGGTGGAGGAATTTATGTAGATGGAAATCTTATTTCTGGTTTTACAGGTGCTGGTGGAGAAATAGGACATATGAAACTTGTAAAAGATGGAAAAATTTGTGGTTGTGGACAAAAAGGATGTTTTGAAGCTTATGCTTCGGCAACAGGAATAGAAAGAGAAGCTGTTTCAAGACTTCTTGTAAATAAAACTAATCTTTTATATGAAAAAATAAATGGAGATATAAGTAAACTTGAAGCAAAAGATATTTTTGATGCTGCAAAAGAAGGAGATGCTTTTTCTTTAGAAATAGTTGATTATGAAGCTGAATATCTTGCAATGGGAATTGGAAATATTTTAAATATTATTAATCCTCAAAAAGTAATTCTTGGTGGAGGAGTTGCTCTTGCAGGAAATATTCTTCTTGATAGAGTTAAAGAAAAACTTCCTAAATATGCTTTGGCTGTAACACTTAATGATTTTGATATTGTACTTGGTACTCTTGGAAATGATGCAGGAATAAAAGGAGCAGCAGCTCTTATATTATAAATTTTATTATAAAATAATAATAGGAGATGATAATTATGTTAGAAAAAGAAATTAGAAATAAAGTTAATATAATTGATAGTATTGAGAATTGGGAAAATGCTATAAAATTTGCTGCAAAACCTTTACTTTTAGATGATTCTATAACAGAGAATTATGTAAGAACAATGGTGGATAATTTAAAAAAATTCGGTGCTTATATTTTAATAAATGATGTAATAGCATTAGCTCATGCAAGACCAGAAGATGGAGTGAAGAAAAATTGTCTATCTCTTTTAAAAATTAATGATGGTGTTATTTTTGATGAAAATACAAATGAAAAAGTATATCTTATTTTTGTTCTTGGAGCAGAAGATAATGAAAGTCATATGAATATACTTTCAAAACTTATGGAAGTGATAGATAATGAAGATATTATAAAAAGAATGATAGAAGCTACAAGTATTAGTACTTTAATTGAGATAATTAAAGAAATAATATAAAAATTTGACATTTAAATTCAAAGAATGTATAATTTAGATTAGAAAAATAAGATTTAAAGGAGATAAAAATGATTAAAAAAAGTATTCTTTTAGTTACTTACCCCATGGTTCCGTAGAAGGAATTTGTGTTTATGATTTTCATAGATGCAAATTCATTTTGTAATTTAGACGAATTGAATTTGCGTCTATGGAATTGTAATTAAAGAAAACTTAAAATTATATTTATTTCTTAATTATAAGACCATTCAGTCGCGTACAGATATTGAATGGTCTTTTTATTTTGAAAAAATTTATGGAGGATTATATATGAAAAAAATAAAAAATAAATTTCCCGCAAGGGTAACAACAAAAATTAAAAACTGTTTATTAGGAGAAAAAGATAAAATTTTAGAATAATTTTAGGAGGAAAATAAAATGGCAAAAATGGAGACTTTAATAACTTTTGGAATATATTTAGTATTTTTAATGAGTGTAGGAGTATATTTTTATAAAAGAACAACAAGTTCTGAGGATTATATAATTGGTGGAAGAGGTTTAGGTTCTTGGGTTACAGCTCTTTCAGCACAAGCAAGTGATATGAGTGGATGGCTTCTTATGGGACTTCCTGGTGCTGTGTATCTTTCTGGTATGAGTCAAATATGGGTTATTGTTGGATTAGCTCTTGGAACATATTTAAACTGGAGATTTATTGCTACTAAATTAAGAATACAAACAGAAGAAACAGATACGATGACTATTCCAAATTTTTTAAGTAAAAGATTAAAAGATGATAAAGGATATATTAGAACATTTTCTGCATTAGTTATACTTTTCTTTTTTACAATTTATTCAGCATCAGGGCTTGTAGCAGCTGGTAAACTTTTTGAAAGTATATTAGGAATAGAGTATAAAATTGCAGTTTTAATAGGTGGTTTTACAATTATTTTCTATACATTTATGGGTGGATATTTAGCATGTTGTTGGACAGATTTTTTCCAAGGGGGAATAATGTTTTTTGCTATTATAGTTGTACCAACTATTGCTTATTTTCATGGTGGTGGAGTTGATGGAATAGAAACTGCTATGAAAGTAAAAAATATTTCTTTTAGAATATTTAATGGTGGTGGAACAGCTGAAATTTTTGCAATGATTTCATCTATTGGATGGGGATTAGGGTATTTTGGTCAACCTCATATCCTTATAAGATTTATGAGTGTAAAATCAATAAAAGAATTAGTAAAAGCAAGACGTATTGCAATGATATGGGTAATAATTTCTCTTATAGGTGCTATTGCAGTAGGAATTACAGGAATAGCAGTATTTCCTTCTGTAAGTGAGCTTGGTGGAGATTCAGAAAAAATATTTATATATCTTATTTCAAAGTTATTTAATCCATGGATTGGTGGAGTTCTTCTTGCTGCTATTCTTTCAGCAATAATGTCAACAATAGATTCTCAACTTTTAGTTTCATCTTCAACATTAACAGAAGATTTTTATAGATATATTAAAAAAGATGCAACAGAAAATGAAAAAATTTGGACTGGAAGAATAGGGATAATAGTAATTTCTATAGTAGCTTATGGATTAGCCTTAAATCCAAGTGCTAAAGTTCTTTCAATGGTTGCATATGCTTGGGCTGGATTTGGTGGAGTATTTGGACCAGCAATTATTATGGCTTTATATTGTAAAAATCTTAATTGGAAAAGTGTTTTTAGTGGAATGATTGTTGGAACAATAACAATTATTTTATGGAAAAATTTAGGTTATGGAGAATATTTATATGAAATTATTCCAGCATTTTTATTTAATATGCTTGTAACTTATGTGGCTGAAAAAGCTTTATTTGGGATTAGAAAAGAAATTTATATAAAAGGATAAAATAAAAAAGAG
>SAMEA104404100__coassemble_2073_pt1 | contig 16092 bp, 19 predicted proteins | sample SAMEA104404100__metabat2_low_PE_012 | metagenome-assembled genome bin SAMEA104404100 (sample SAMEA104404100) | Balaenoptera acutorostrata
AAAAAATAGAAAAGATTGAAAATGAACTTGAAAATTTAAAAGAATTTAAAAAAGGACTTCTACAACAGATGTTTATATAAAAATTAATTAGAAGACATTTAATTTTTTAAAAAATATTTTATATAACTACTTTTAAATTAGTGAATAATAAAAGAAAGAATACTATAAAAAATTATACAATTATTGACAAAAGAATATAGTGAGTATATACTTTTCTCAAGTGATTATTTTAAAATAAAAATAATAAAATTAATTAAGATACAAAGGAGAAAATAATGGAATTTAAAAAATTAGCAGAAGAGAGATATTCATGCCGTAGATTTACAGACAAAAAGGTTGATAAGGAATTAGTTAATCAAATAATAGAAACAGCTTTAAAAGCACCTACTGCTATTAATTTACAACCTTTTAAAATATTTATAATTGAGTCTTCTGAGGCAAAAGAAAATATAAGAAAAACAACAGATTTTACTTTTGGAGCAGATACAATTTTAATTGTGGGATACAAAAAAGATGCTGGTTGGACACGTATTTATGATAAACGTAATTTTTCTGATGTAGATGCAAGTATAGTTGCCACTCACATAATGTTACAAGCTCATGATTTAGGACTTGCAACAACTTGGGTTGGACATTTTGATGTAAATCTTCTAAAAGAAATGTATCCAGTAATGGAAGATTATGAATTAATAGCTTTATTCCCAATAGGATATGCAGATACAAATACTAATGGTGGAAAGCCGTCAGCTTACCATTTCACAAAGAAATCAAAAGAGGAGCTTGTAGAAGTTCTTTAAAAAATAAAGCATAAAAGAGAGTTTTATATGAATGGTAGAATAAAAATATTAGCAAATTTTGAAAATGGTAAATTAATAAGCTCTGAAGAATAAAAACTGAAATAATTTTTGAAATATTAATTAAGTAAATTTTTTTCTATCACATTTTTTAAGAATTTTTTTAAAGTTTAAAATAAAAATTGTACTTGCCATAGCAACAGAAAGAATGTCGGCTATTGGCTCTGAATAATAAATTCCTTTAACTCCCATAAATTTAGGTAAAATTATTGCTAAAGGAACAAGTAATATTACTTTTCTTAAAAGAGCAATAAAAATAGAAAATTTTGCCTGTCCCAAAGCTAAGAAAGTTCCTTGTATAGCTTGTTGTATTCCAAAGATACACATTCCTAGAGTAAATATTGGCATCATTTTTATTGTTAATTCTCTTAATTCATCAGAATTTGTAAACATTCTTACATATAAATTTGGGAATAATACTGCTATTCCACCAAAAATTAATGTTAATATCAAGCATATTGATAATAACCCTTTAAAAGTTTTTAAAACTCTCTCTTTATTTCCAGCTCCAAAATTGTAACTAATAATTGGTTGAATACCTTGAGCTACTCCAGAAACAGGAACAAGTATTAATTGTAAAACACTTGTTAAAATTGACATAGAACCAACATATATATCTCCACCGTATTTTTGAAGTCCAGAATTAAGAGTTAATAAAACTAAACTTTCTGTACTTTGCATTATAAATGGAGAAGAACCAAGAGAACAAATTCTTTTCATAATTTTTAAATTGATTTTTAAATTTTTAATTTTTATATTTATGATACTTTGTTTTGAAATTAAAAAATTAACTACCCATATTGCACTAAGTGCTTGTGAAATAATTGTGGCAAGTGCTGCCCCTTTAACACCTAGATTAAAAACAAATATAAATATTGGGTCTAAAACTATATTTGTAATTGCTCCAATTAAAACTGAAAGCATTGCTACCTTTGGATTTCCTTGCCCACTAATAAAAGTATTTAGCCCTAAAGATAGCATTACAAAAATATTTCCATAAAGATAAAGTTCAATATAATCTTTTGCAAATCCAATCACATTGGAACTAGCACCAAAAGCATATAATATTGGAATTTTATAAATTTGAAAGACAAAAGTTAAAACTATAGCAAAAATAATTAAAAGAGTGGTACTATTTCCTAAAACTTTTTCAGCTCTATTTTTTTCTTTTGCTCCCAACAAAATAGAGGCTAATGGTGCTCCACCTTGTCCAGCAAAAGCACTAAAAGCTGATATTGTCATAATTATTGGAAAAGTAACTCCCACTCCAGTAAGTGCCAAAGCCCCAATATCTTTTATATGTCCAATATAAATTCTATCAACAATATTATAAAGGACGTTTATTAATTGAGCTAAAACAGAAGGTACTGCCATTGTAATAAATAATTTTTTTAAAGATGTTGTTCCTAAGTTTTGTGCTTGTAAACTTTGCATTGTTTTTTCCTTTTCTATTAAAAAATTTTATAGGTTTATTATTTTATTGATAATTTTCTTTAATATTTTTAAAAATTATATGAAAAATATCAACCTAATTTTTTGTCCCTTTTTTCATTATAACTGATAAAATATGTATTTTCAATATTTTTATAAGTAAAGAAAGAGCTATAAATATAAAAAAGGACTAATTAATTTAATTAGCCCTTTTCCTATTAATATTTTCTTAAATCCAGTTCATCAAAACCAAAAAACTCTTTTCTTAAATAATTATGAATAGACATCATAGTTTTTTGAATATCTTGTGTAAGATTTCCCAAAACTCTTACTATAAATCCATTTTTTTCAAGTAAAGAAATTCCAAATTTAACATCAAGATTATTTTCTCTTGCCACTTTTCTTAAAATAGCAATAAGTTCTTTATTAACTCTTTTATCAATGACAATCATAGTTCCAAAATTTTTATACTCTTCAAGAATACCAAGACTTTGAACATCATAATCTTTTGGAGTTATTTTTAAATTATCAAGATATATAAGCTCATTATTTAAGTAGACATCAGTTTTTATTTTAGCCTCACTATACTGGAATAATTTTCCATCAGGAGACCAACCAGCAGTAATACCATCTGAATAGATAAGAGTTGAATCTTCATCTAAATAAATATCTGTTTTCTGCTCATATACAGCATCTTTATAAAGAATAACACTGTCATTTATAAACTCAAGTAAAGAGTTTTTTTCAAGCTTTATTTTTGTATATTGTTTTGAGGGAATATTATTTTCACTTTTATATACTTTATTAGATGCTTGAGTACTTAAAATTGCTTGTGCATTTTCTTCAAGTAAAATATCAGTTTCATAATATTCACCCTCAATATATCCTCCACCTAATTGAATAAGATAATAACAAGGGATACCATTATCATCTAAATATACAGCAGGGGAAAGCTTAGCATTTCCCACTGTATAAGTTTTTTTACCAGATGTTTTATGAGGGAGTTTTTTCAAAATAATTTCAGTATATCCAGCTAAATTATTTTTTTTCAAATCATCTATTGTGATTTTTTCTCTCATCTATTTAAGCCCCTCTAAAAGACAGTTAGATTTTATCCAATCAATAACTTTATTAACACCCTCATCAGTTTTTAGGTTTGTGAATATAAAACTTTTTTCTTTTCTGAATACTTTTGTATCTTCTTTCATTACATCAAGATTAGCACCAACATATGGAGCTAAATCTATTTTATTAATTATGAACATATCACTTTTAATCATTCCTTGCCCAGCTTTTCTAGGAATTTTTTCCCCTTGAGCCACGTCAATAATATAGATTGAAAAATCAACTAAGTCAGGACTGAAAGTAGCAGCAAGATTATCTCCACCACTTTCAAGGAAGATTATATCTAAATCATCAAATCTGCTTTTTAATTCATCAATAGCAGCAAAGTTCATTGAGGCATCTTCTCTGATAGCTGTATGAGGACAACCACCAGTTTCAACACCAATAATTCTATCTTCAGGTAAAACAGAATTTTTTACCATAAACATAGCATCTTCTTTTGTATATATATCATTAGTTATAACGGCAATTTTATAATCTTTTGCCATAACTCTTGTAACTCTTTCAATAAGTAAAGTTTTTCCAGAACCAACAGGTCCTCCAACACCAATTATAATTGGCTCCATTTTTACCTCCTAAATTTACGACATGAAAAGTCTAAATGTAAGCTCTTCATGATTTATTTGTGAAATTTCAAGTGCAGGAACAGTAAGTCCAAAATCATCTTCATCTAGTTTTTCTATTTTCTCTGTTAATTTTTCAAAAACAGGGAAAAAGTTTTGCATTAAGATAAGTCCATCTTTTTGTCCTAGAGGGATAGCTCTCACTCCATTTTGAATAAGAGTAGAAATTGAACTATACATATAATACATTATACTATCTTTTAATGGTATTTCTAAAAAATGCATTAAGATTGCAGTGGCAATACTTGGGTGTCCAAAAGATAATTTTTTTCTTATTCTTTTTTCATACTCTTTTAAGAAAGAAATATCATAAAGCTCAAGATAAGTTTTTACCATTCTTTGTCCCACAAGTTTTGCACCATCTCTTGTTTCTTTTGCTCCTGTTTGCATAGTAATTTTTCTATCAATTTCCCATATTTTTTCATAATCTTTATTATTTAAAGCCTCATATACCATTTTTATAGCAAGTCCATCATTATAGATAAATTGATAATTTAAGTATGAAAGTAGCCATAAATTTAAAGTTTTACTATCTTTTATTATTCCATCTCTTAAATATGTTTCCATTCCAAAAGAGTGATTAAAAGAACCAACAGGGAAATTTGAATCACAAATTTGCATAATACTTAATATTTTCATATTAATGGCTGTGGTCAACATGTCTAAATCCTTGTTTTAATTTTAAATTTTTTCTTTCAAAGATTACATTGTTATCTTGTAAAAATTTCTCAACAAGATAATCATATTGAATTATTATTTTTCCCTCTTCTATTTGAACAGGAAGATGTTTGTTTCCTAAGTTGTGTGCAATTTCTCCCATCTCGTTAATATCTCTTGGAGAAATAACAATAACATCATCTTCTTTTACAGAAACAACAACCATGTTATGTCCATCATTAAAAAGAATATCCCCATCTTTCATTTCACTACCTTTTGGTAAAGAAATTCCATATTCATTTCCATGATCTGATACAACTCTTAAAACTCTTTTTAAAAGTTCATCACTTTCTAGGTAAATTTTTTCAATATGAATGTGGTGTTCATCATGGCTATGAGAATGTTCGTGATCATGCTCATGTTCGTGATGAAGATCTCTTATATTTCCTAAAATTTTATCAAATATCATTTTATCTCCTTAATTTAAAAAATTAGAATAAGAAATATTTTTGAGCCATTGGTAATTCTTTTAAAGGCTCACAAGTTATTAATTCTCCATTTACTCTTACATCATATGTTTGAGGATCAACAGTAATATTTGGAGTTATATTATTTAATTTCATATCCTTTTTAGTTAAAGTTCTATGTCCTCTAACTGGTAAAACAATTTTATTTAATTCTAATTTTTCTTTTATTCCATTTTCATATGCAAATGATGAAACAAAAGTTATAGATGTGCTTTGAGTTGCTTTTCCATATCCACCAAATTGAGTTCTCATCATCATTGGTTCAGGAGTAGGAATTGTAGCATTTGAATCTCCAACAACTGCTTGTGCAATCATTCCACATTTAACAACCATTTTTGGTTTTACTCCAAAGAAAGCAGGTTCCCATATAACAAGGTCAGCATATTTTCCCACTTCAATAGAACCAACATATTCAGAAATTCCGTGAGCAAGAGCAGGGTTTATAGTATATTTTGCAACATATCTTTTTACTCTGTTGTTATCAGAATATTCTTCATCTCCCTCTAAAATTCCTCTTTGTAATTTCATTTTGTGAGCTGTTTGCCATGTTCTCATAACAACTTCTCCAATTCTTCCCATTGCAAGAGCATCAGAACTCATTATACTTAAAGCTCCCATATCTTGAAGAATATCTTCTGCAGCTATTGTTTGCTCTCTTATTCTTGAATCAGCAAAAGCTAAATCTTCAGGAACTTTTGGATCAAGGTGATGACAAACCATAAGCATATCTAAATGTTCAGCTATTGTATTAACTGTAAAAGGTTTTGTAGGGTTAGTTGAAGCTGGTAAAACATTATTAAATGAAGCCATTCTTACAATGTCAGGAGCATGTCCTCCACCAGCACCTTCAGTGTGGAATGTATGGATTACTCTATCTTTGATTGCATCTATTGTATCTTCAACAAATCCAAATTCATTTAATGTGTCAGAGTGTAAAGCCACTTGAACATCATATTTATCAGCACATTTTAAAGCATTGTCAATAGCTGATCTAGTTGCTCCCCAGTCCTCGTGAACTTTTAAACCAATAGCTCCAGCCTCTATTTGCTCTTCGTTAGGTCCTTCAACTGCTCCACTTCCTTTTCCAAAGAAACCAAAGTTTATTGGGAATCCCTCTGCAGACTCAAGCATTCTATGAATATGCCAGGCTCCTGGAGTTGTAGTAACAGCTTTTGTTCCCTCAGCAGGTCCTGTTCCTCCACCAATAAGAGTAGTAAGTCCACCACTTAAAGCAGTGTCAACAATTTCAGGTGTTATATAGTGAACGTGAGTATCAATTCCACCAGCAGTAACAATTGTTCCCTCTCCAGCTATAACTTCTGTACTAGCAGATACGATAAAATCTACATTATCCATCATATCTGGGTTTCCACCTTTTCCAATAAATTTAATTTTTCCATCTTTGATACCAATATCAGCTTTATAAATTCCTGTGTAATCAAGAATAATTGCATTTGTAATTATTGTATCAACAACTTTTTCGTTATCTCTCATTTCAACTGGATTAAGTCCCATTCCAGCTCTTAAAGATTTTCCACCACCAAATTTACACTCTTCTCCATAAGTAGTAAAATCTTTTTCTATTCTAATAAAAAGCTCTGTATCTGCAAGTCTTATACTATCTCCAGTAGTTGGACCATACATAGAAGCATATTGTTTTCTTCCTATTTCAAAACTCATTTTATCCTCCTAGTCTAAATTTCCATTAATCTTGTCGTTTAATCCGTATACTTTTCTATTTCCAGAAATATCTATAAGTCTTATCTCTTTTTCATCTCCTGGCTCAAATCTTACAGCAGTTCCAGCAGGGATATCAAGTCTTTTTCCATAAGCTTTTTTTCTGTCAAATTCTAATGTAGGATTTACTTCATAAAAATGGAAGTGAGAACCTATTTGAATGGCTCTGTCTCCTTTATTTACAACTCTTAATGTAATAGCCTCTTTTGAAGCATTACAAACTATTTTATCTTTTCTTAAAATATATTCTCCTGGTATCATTTTCACTCCTTTTCCTATTTCTTATTCAATAGGGTCTTTTACACTGACAAGTTTTGTTCCGTCTGGGAAAGTTGCCTCTACTTGAACAGTCTCTATCATTTCAGGGACACCTTCCATAACATCATCTCTAGTAAGAATAGTTCTTCCAAAGCTCATTAATTCTTCAACGCTTTTTCCTTCTCTTGCACCCTCCATAAGTTCATCAGTAATAAGTGCAATAGCCTCTGGGTAATTAAGTTTTAGTCCTTTATTCTTTCTTCTTCTAGCTACTTCTGCAGCAACAACAATAAGAAGTTTTTCTTTTTCTCTAAGAGTTAGTTTCACTTTTTTCCCTCCATAATATTATTTTCAGATGTTTAATTATAATATATTTTTCATATTTTGTATATATTATTATAAAGAAAGTAAAAATAAAAGTATAAAGTTGATAGCAAATCAATAAAGTTGTTACGAAATAGAATATTTTAATAAATTTTTTTGAAAAATTATTACTCTTGAACTATACTTAAAGAAGTAGAATTTTAACAACAAAATTATTAAAAATAGGGGGGAGCAACATGAGTAAGAAAATTCTTTTAATAAATGACATAGCAGGATATGACCATAAGAAAAATGAATATTTTACTTTCATCTATTGAAAAAGCAATGAAAGTTGTAGAGAAGATGATTTTACAAAATAAAGATAATGTGGATAAATATAAAGGAATTCCTTTAGAGGCATATATGGGGGTAATTGAAGAATGAAAAGACCTAAAATAAAAATTACACTTGTAGGAAGAAGAGGGGAAAAAGGTTGCCATAGAGGGCATAAGATTGGAGATACTTTTGATTTTGATACAGAGAGGGGGAAACTTTGTCCAATGGCTATGCATGTAGCTTTTCCATATGTTGATATTTTAAGATATGGTGGAGAAATTCCAAATCAAGAAAAAGGGACTGCTATGTTTTCTTGTCCCGATATAGATACATTAAATATTTTTAAAATTGAAAGAATAGATGAAGAATAAGAAAAATAAAAACAAGACTTGACATTTAGTTTTAAAAAAATATATAATGGTCTTAATAAAGACATAGATTAATATTGGAGGAAAAATTTATGAAATTATTATCAAGGAGATAAATAAAATAAAATTGAATATTTATTTTATTTTCTGTAATTCTAAGATAGTTATAAATTTTTTCTGTTATAAAAATATAAAAATAAATTTTAACCAGTTTTAGTTTTATTTAAGAAAACGAAACTGGTTTTTTATTTATATAAAAATAAAGGGGGAGAATTATGAAAAAATTTTTAAGGAACGAGTCCTGTTCCAAATAGTAGCATATATAATAAATTAAGAAGTAATTAATAAAGAATTTTTATAAAGGAGAAAAAGTATGATAAAGTTAATAGGGATTTTACTAATATTAATCGGGTTTACATTAAAATTAGATACAATAGCAGTTGTTTTAATTGCTGGGCTTGTAACAGGGATTGCGTCATCTATGGATATTACAGAAGTATTAAATATTTTAGGAAGTTCATTTGTAGAAAATAGATATGTTACTCTTTTACTTTTAACATTGCCTACAATTGGAATATTAGAGAGAAATGGTTTAAGAGAAAGAGCTGGAAAATGTATAAGAGCTTTAAAAGGAGCTACAACAGGAAAAGTTTTATCACTTTATTTAGTTATAAGAGCAATACTTGCTGCTATGTCAATTAGCTTAGGTGGACATGTTCAAATTATAAGACCAATCATTTATCCAATGGCAAAAGGTGCTAGTGAAACAGAAAAAGAATTAACTAAAAAGCTAGATGAGGAGTTAAAAGGACGTGCAAACAGTATGGAAAACTTTGGAAACTTCTTTGGACAAAATATATTTATAGCATCTCCAGGAGTTCTTCTTATTCTTGGAACAATGAAAAGTGCAGGAGTAGCTGTTGATGCTTATGATGTTGCAAAAGCTAGTATACCAATGGCTTTTATAGTTATTCTTTTAGTTGGAATAAGAAACTTTATTTTTGATAAAAAAATAGCAAAAGAAATGGGAAAAGGTGAATAGGTATGAATATGAGTGATATAATATTTGAAATAATGTATATAGTTTCTGGAATAATTTTAATTTCAACAGGAATTTATAATTTTCTTGATAAAAATAATTCAAAAAGATTTACTTCAGCTCTATTTTGGATAATAACAGGAGTAATTTTTATTGCAGGACCATATATTAATGCAACAGTTGTTGGTGGACTTTTAGTATTATTAGGAATTTTAACTGTTACTAAAAATATTAAAGTTGGAAATTTAGTAAATAGTAGTGAAGAGTATAGAAAAGGACAAAGTGAAAAAATTGGAAATAAAATATTTATACCAGCACTTTCTATTGGAGTTGTAGCGTTTTCAGTAGCACAATTTACAAATTTAGGTGGACTTGTAGGACTTGGTTTTGGTGCTTTAGTTTCACTTATTCTTACAATAATGACTACAAAGGAAAACCCAAAATATATTTCTTATGATTCTTCAAGAATATTAGAACAAATGGGACCAAATGTTATTCTTCCACAACTTTTAGGAGCTTTAGGAGTATTATTCTCAAAAGCTGGAGTTGGAGAAGTTATAGCTCAAATGATGCAAGGAGTCATACCAGATGGAAGTAAATTCTTTGGAGTTGTAGGATATTGTGTGGCTATGGCATTATTCACTATGATAATGGGAAATGCTTTTGCAGCTTTTGCAGTAATAACAACAGGAATTGGAGTTCCATTTGTTGTAGGTTTAGGAGCAAATCCAGCAATAGTTGGAGCTTTAGGAATTACAGCAGGATATTGTGGAACACTTATGACACCAATGGCAGCAAACTTTAATATAATTCCAGCATCAATTCTTGAAATGGAAAATAAAAATGGTGTAATTTTAATTCAAGCACCAATAGCTTTAACGCTACTTTTAATACACATATTATTAATGTATACTTTAGCTTTTTAAGATTATATAAAAACTAAAAAATAGGAGGAAAAATTATGAAATTATTAATTACAGGATTTGATCCATTTGGAGGAGAAAAAATAAATCCAGCTTGGGAGGCAGTAAACGGATTACCAGATAATATTGATGGAATGGAAATTGTAAAAGTACAAGTTCCTACTGTATTTAAAAAATCTTATGAAAAATTATTTGCTAATATAGATAAAGAAAAACCTGATTTTGTTCTTTGTGTTGGACAAGCTGGTGGAAGATTTGATATGACAGTAGAAAGAGTTGCTATAAACTTAGATGATGGAAGAATACCAGACAATGATGGATATCAACCAGTTGACACAAAAATATTTGAAGATGGAGAAAATGCATATTTTGCAACTTTACCAATCAAAGCTATGGTTGAAGAAATTAAAAAAGCAGAAATTCCTGCATCTATTTCAAATACTGCAGGAACTTATGTATGTAACCATTTAATGTATTCACTTCTTTACTATATTAATAAAAATAATCTTAATACAAAAGGTGGATTTGTTCACGTTCCATATATTACTCAACAAGTAATGGATAAGAAAGAAACTCCATTTATGGAATTAAAAACAATAACAAAAGCTCTTGAGTCAGCTATAAAAGCTATAAAAAATTATGAAGAAGATATAAAAGTTTCTGGTGGAAAAGAGCATTAAAAACAAAAAAGCTATGGCTAAAAACCATAGCTTTTATTTTGATAAAAGGCTGAAAGAAAAAAATCTTTCAGCCTTTTTGTTTAATTAAATATTTTTAAAAATTATAAATAACAAAAAAATACAAAATTATTATTTATATATTGACAAAGCATAAATTTTGTTTTATAATCAAAATATAAGTTAATAAAATTGTATTTATAACAAAATTAATATAAAAACTAAAACAGGAGGAAAATGATGTCATTAATTGGAAAAAAAGTAAATGAATTTAAAACAATGTCTTATTATAATGGTGAATTTAAAGAAATAACGGATGAAAATTTAAAAGGAAAATGGAATGTATTTGTATTTTATCCAGCAGATTTTACATTTGTATGTCCTACTGAATTAGAAGATTTAGCAGAACATTATGAAAAATTTAAAGCTGAAGGTTGTGAAGTATATTCTATATCTACAGATACTCATTTTGTACACAAAGCTTGGCATGATACGTCTGAAAGAATTAATAAAATAAAATTCCCAATGTTAGCAGATCCAACAGGAAAATTATCAAGAGATTTTGAAGTTATGATTGAAGAAGAAGGGTTAGCTTTAAGAGGAAGTTTTGTAATTAATCCTGAAGGAAAAATTGTAGCTTATGAAGTTCATGATACAGGAATTGGAAGAGAGGCATCAGAACTTTTAAGAAAATTACAGGCTGCAAAATTTGTTGAAGAACATGGGGAAGTTTGCCCAGCTAAATGGAGACCAGGTGAAGAGACAATAAAACCATCTATTGATTTAGTAGGTAAGTTATAGTTCTCTAAAGGAGAAGAATTAATTATGAGTGAAAAAATATATGATTTAATAGTTATAGGTGGTGGTCCTTCTGGATTAACTGCAGGAATTTATGCTGGTAGAGCAGCATTAGATGTATTAGTCATAGAAAAAGATAGAGCAGGAGGACAGATTACTCTTACAAATGAAATTGTTAATTATCCTGGAATAATTAAAACAAGTGGAGAAGAATTTGGGGAAGAGTTAAAAAAACAAGCTCTAGGTTTTGGAGTTGAATTTCTTAAAGATGAAGTAGTAGAAATGAATTTAAAAGATGATATAAAAGTCATTAAAACTCCAAAAAAAGAATATAAAGCTTTTTCTATTGTAATTGCAACAGGAGCATCACCAAGAAAATTAGGATTTTTAGGCGAAAAAGAATATACTGGAAGAGGAATTGCATATTGTGCAACTTGTGATGGAGAATTTTTTAGTGGCTTAGATGTTTTTGTTATAGGAGCAGGTTTTGCAGCAGCAGAAGAAGCAATTTTTTTAACAAAATATGCTAGAAAAGTTACCGTAATAGCAAGAGAACCTGAATTTACATGTGCCAAAACTATTGCAGAAAAAGTTCTAAGCAACCCTAAAATTGAAGTTAAATTTAATACAGAAATTTTAGAGGTAGCTGGAGATAAACAAGTTAAAAAAGCTGTATTTAAAAATAATATAACAAATGAAACTTTTAAATATGAATCAGATGATAAAAAACCATTTGGAGTTTTTATATTTGTAGGATATGAACCACAAAGTAAGATATTTAAGAATCATGTAGAAATTGACGAATATGGTTATATAAAAACTAATGAGGACTTAAAAACTAATATCCCAGGAGTGTATGCAGTGGGGGATATTAGATTTAAAAAATTAAAACAAGTAGTTACAGCTGTTTCTGATGGTGCAGATGCTGCAATGAGTGTAGAAAAATATATAGTAAAATTAAAAGAAAAATTAGGAATTAAAGAAGAAAAAAAGAAAGAAGAATCTAAAGTAGTAAAAGAAAATATAGAATTTTTAGATAAAAATTTAAAAGAACAATTAAAAGAGATAATAAAAAAATTTGAAAATGAAATAGAGATTATTGTTCTAAAGGACTCATCAGAAAAATCATTTGAAATGGAAAATGCTATAAAAGAGATATCTTCTGTATCTGAAAAAATTAAATTTACTTCATATGAACAAGGGGAAAATTTAGATATAGAAAAATTAATAAATGCAGAGAGATTTCCTACAATAGCAATTTTAAATAAAAATGGAGAATTTTCAGGAATAAAATATTCAACAGTTCCTGGAGGACATGAACTAAATTCTTTTATTTTAGCAATGTATAATGTAGCTGGTCCAGGTCAAAAATTATCGGATGAGACATTAGATAAAATAAGAGCAATAAAAAAACCTATAAATATTAAAATAGGAATTTCATTAAGTTGCACTAATTGCCCAGAGTCAGTTCAATCATCTCAAAAAATAGCAATAGAAAATAAAAATATTCAAGTTGAAATAATAGATATTAGAACATTTACAGATTTTAAAGAAAAATATGAGATAATGAGTGTTCCTGCTATGATTGTAAATGACAAAGGTATATATTTTGGACGTAAGAATATAGATGAAATTTTACAATTTTTATAATTATTTATAATAATATAAGGAGGATAATAAATGGATTATTTAAAAATGTTTAATGAGTATCTTGCAGATTTATCTGTTTGGACAATGAAATTACATAATATACATTGGAATGTAAAAGGAATGCAATTTATGCCAATACATAAATTTACAGAAACTGAATATAATAAATCTTTTGAAAGAATGGATGGAATTGCTGAACATATAAAAATGTTTGGACATTTTCCAGTATCTACTTATAAAGAACAATTAGAAATTTCTCATATAAAAGAGGAAAGTTCTAGAGACTTTAAAGATGTAGAAGCTCTTGAAATAATAAAAAAAGATATGGAAACTTTAAAAGAAGTTGCTACTAGATTAAGGAAATTATCTGATGAACAATCTTGGTTTAGTGCAGTAAGTCTACTTGAAGAGCATATCTATGATTATAATAAACAATTATGGTTTATTAATTCTATTCTAAATGTATAATATTTAAAACTAAATAGACTAATTAATTTGGCTCTTTGCCAAATAGTGTTAGTAAAAAGATAAAGCTATGGCTAAAAACCATAGCTTTTATTTTTTAGTTAAAAGGGGGGATTTGTATTACTAATTTTATAATTTGTGATTTTATTAATAATTTTCTTCTCTAACTTGGAAATAGCTTTGAGAATAGTTACATACAGGACAAACCTCTGGAGCTTTTGTTCCCATTACAAGATGTCCACATATACGGCATTCCCACATAACTTGATTTCCTTTTTCAAAAACTTGTTGCATTTCTACATTTTTTAATAATTTACGGTAACGCTCTTCGTGAGATTTTTCAATAATTCCTACTTTACGGAATTTTTCTGCTAATTCAGGGAAACCTTCTTCCTCTGCATCTTTAGCAAATCTATCATACATATCTGTCCACTCATAATTTTCTCCTTCAGCAGCAGATAAAAGATTTTCAGCACTATTTCCAATATGATCTAAAGCATCAAACCATAATCTTGCGTGTTCTTGTTCATTTCTTGCAGTTGATAAGAATATTTCAGCAAGTTGCTCATATCCCTCTCTTCTTGCAATTTCAGCAAAATAAGTATATTTATTTCTAGCTTGGCTTTCTCCAGCAAAAGCTTCCATTAAATTCTTTTCAGTTTTTGTACCAGCATATTTATTTCCTTCTTTTTTCTCCTCTTTTATTTCCTCAAAAACAGAAGCTGGTTGCTTACAAATAGGACATTTAAAATCCTCAGTTAATTCTCCCTCGTGAATGTATCCACAAACTTTACAACGATATTTTTTCATATTAATTCCTCCTCTAAAATTTTTTATTTAAGAATTTGTGCTTAAATTAGCACATTATTATTTACTAATTTCATATTTGTAATTTTTATTTTTTTATTTCATTTTTGTAATTGATACAATTATAGTATAATTGTATTTTATTGTCAACAAAAAAATTTTAATTTTAGAAAAATTTAAAATAGCATAAAACAAATATTCAATAATAAAGGAGTTGAGAATAAAATATAAAAATGTGCTTTGCTTTATAAATAAATCATTATGCTTTTTAATAAAAAATCTTGACAAGAAATATTTTGGAGCATACAATTAAAGAAAAACAATATTTTATATGATTATTTGTAGAAAAGCTCTAAATTATATAAACATAAAAAAATTATCATATATATATTTAAAATTTATTATTTTTTTATAAGAAATATAAAAAAACAGATACAAAAATCGTATCTGTTTTGAGTATAAAAATTTTAGAATTTTTGTACATTTTTTATTTAAGAGAGTCTTAAAATTATAAAAGAAAATTTATTATATTGATTAAAGTATTTAATGGGGGAATTATTTTTATGAAATTTATAAAATTAAGAATTTTATTAATTAGCATTTTTTTACTTAATTGCTTAAATGTCTTTGGGTATATAAATCTTGCACCTAGTAGTTTTGATAAAAATATAGGAAAAGGTGGCTATCAAGAATTTACTCTCTATAATCAAACAAATATTCCGTTTAGATATAAAATAACTCCTATTGCAATGGAAAATAATAAAAAAGTTAGTGGAGATATGAGCAAATGGATTGAAGTATATCCAAAAATTGTTACAGTTAATCCACAGGATTCAAAAAAATTTAAAGTATATATAAAAGCACCAAAGGAAGTAGTAAATGGAGATTATGGGGCTTTTCTTAATATAAGACAGATGTCAGCACCTAAAATAAAAGATGATAAAAAAGAAAATCTTGGAGCTGGTGCAATAATAATGGTAAATCTAAATTTAGGTATTTATGGTTATGTTGGAGATGAAAATCCAAAAGTAAGTTATACAACACCTAATATTTATAAAAAAGACAATAAAGTTTATTTAAAAATGAAAATAAAAAATGAAACTAATAGACTTGCAAAGATGAAAGTAGAAATAGAAGGTAAAAAAGGATACTATCATCCTGTTGGAGAGGTAAGAGCTTTTAAGGGAGAAACATTAATATTTGATAATGAAATATTAAATTTAAAAGAAGCAAAAGCTAAAAAAATAAGAATTACAGATACAGAAACAGATAAAATTATAGAAGAGATAAAAATAAATAGATAATATTAAGTAGTAATTTATAAAAAATAGAGAAGTCTATTTTTTATAAAAATAAAAGTTAGGGAGGTAATTTGTATGAAAAAATTATTATTAATAGCAGTATTAGCTACTATGGCAACAACAGCAATGGCTGTAAATCCAAAACAAGGAACAAAAGTAGAATCAAAGGTAGAAGTTAGAGCTGAAATTGTTTCTGGGGGATTAAAAATTACT
>SAMEA104404100__coassemble_2105_pt1 | contig 15928 bp, 14 predicted proteins | sample SAMEA104404100__metabat2_low_PE_012 | metagenome-assembled genome bin SAMEA104404100 (sample SAMEA104404100) | Balaenoptera acutorostrata
GAATACTGATTCTGCATATAGAATGAATTGGTTTATTATATTGTTTTTTTCTTCTACTGCACTTAAATCTATTAAAGAACGAGGATCTTTTATTTCCATTGCAAGATAAAAAAGTTGATTTTTCTTTATTTTTAAAAAATATTTTTCAAAATAAACCTCATTAAAAGCAACCATAAAAAACATTATCATAGTAATGACTGATGCTATAAGGAAAAAAAGTTTACTACGAATACTATTCATTATTCCTCCTCTATTTTATAACCTGCACCTCTTATAGTTTTTATATATTTACCTTCTAGTTTTTTTCTTATTCTCTTTATTTGAGAATCTACTGCTCTTATATCTCCATCATAATCATATCCCCAAAGCGAAGTAATTATACGTTCTCTTGATAATACTTGTCCTTTATTTTTTATAAAAAGCATTAAAAGTTCATATTCTTTTTGTGATAAATCTAAAGAATTTCCATTCATTCTTATATCTCTTGTTTCTGAATTTATTGTAATATCTCCAAATGATATTGTGTCTCCTAAATTATGCATTCTTAAAAAAGCTTTTACTTTTGCTACAAGAACTTTCATACTTACAGGCTTTACAATATATTCATCTGCTTTCATATCATATCCTTTTAAAATATCCTCTTCACTTCCTCTTGCTGTCATCATTATTACAGGAATTGTGGAATCTTTTTCTCTTATTTCTTTTAAAAGTTCCCAACCATTTATTTTAGGAAGCATAAGATCCAATATTATTAAATCAAATTTTTCTGTAATAATATAATTTAAAGCAATCTCTCCATCTTCTGCTTCTATTACATTAAAATTTTCTTTTTTTAAAAAATCAGTAGCTATTCTTCTTAATTTCCATTCATCTTCAACCAACAATATTTTTTTCCCCATCTATTTCTCCTTAAATATCTATTCTAAAATATTTTTATCTAAAGTTTAAAATTCTCTCATTTTAAATTATAACAAAAACAGGAGAAGTTTTCTATTCTTCTCCTGTTTTTATAGATAGTTTTATTTTCTAATAAAAATATTGTTTGATAACATTTCAATTATTTTCTCCTATTATTTATATTCAATATAATACTCTATAATTGTGTCATATCAATGTCATACTAATAATAAAAAACCTCTGCTATCACACAGAGGTTTTTATTACAAATTAATATTTTTTCATTAATTCTTTAACAGCTTCAACTACGTCCTCTTTTTTAATTTCAATAGTTTCTCCTGTTCTTCTTATTTTTAATTCAACAATTCCTTCTGCTGATTTTTTACCACAAACAACTTTGAATGGGAATCCAATAAGATCAGCGTCTTTAAACTTAAATCCAGCTCTTTCATTTCTATCATCATAAATAGTATCAATTCCAGCATCTAATAAATTATTATAAACTTCTTCTGCAAGAACTGTTTGAGCTTCATCTTTCATATTTGCTACAATAACATCTACAACAAATGGAGCTATAGATGATGGCCAAATAATTCCGTTTTCATCATTATTTTGCTCAATAGCTGCAGCCATTGTTCTTGATACTCCTATTCCATAACATCCCATTTCCATAACAACATCTTTTCCATTTTCATCAAGAACTGTTGCTTTCATTGGTTCAGAATATTTTGTACCAAGTTTAAATATATGTCCACACTCTATTCCTCTAGCAACACGAAGAGGTTTTCCACAGATTGAACAAGTATCTCCTTCTTTAACTTTTCTTACATCAGCAACTATGTCAGCAGTATAATCTCTTCCATAATTTACATTAAGGTAGTGAGTATCTACTTGATTTCCTCCTGCTGTATGGTTAGGAATTTCTGTTACAGAAGGGTCAGCTATTACTGTAATTCCTTTAGCTTTTAAATCCATTCCATAAGGACCTATAAATCCTTTAAATAATCCTAGATCTTTTATCTCTTCATCAGTAAGCATAGTAACATCTATAGTATCAATTATATTTTTAACTTTTACTTCGTTTACTTCAATATCTCCTCTGATTAAAACCATATAAGGTTTATCAGTAACCATATCTTTATACATTATTGCTTTAACTGTTCTTTCTATTTCAACACCTAAGTTCTTAACTACATCTTCTATTTTTGCAATATTTGGTGTAGGAACTAATACAGGCTCTTTTAATTCTTCTTTTGGAAGATTTGTTATAACGTTTACTGCTTTTTCTACGTTAGCACCATAATGACATGAATCACAGAAAATTAATTCATCTTCTCCAGAGTTTGCCATAACGTGGAATTCTTTTGAACCTCCTCCACCAATTGCTCCAGAATCTGCATCAACTATTCTAAAGTTAAGACCACATCTTGTGAATACTTTTGAATAAGCTTCTTTCATATTATCAAATTCTTTATCTAAATCTGCTCTATTAGTTGCGAAAGAATATCCATCTTCCATAAGGAATTCTCTTCCTCTCATAAGTCCAAATCTTGGTCTTCTTTCATCTCTAAATTTACTTTGAATTTGATATAAGTTTATTGGTAATTGTTTATATGAAAATATATCACTTCTTACAATATCAGTTATAGTTTCTTCATGTGTTGGCCCAAGGACAAAATCTCTTTCGTGTCTGTCTTTAAGTCTCATCATTTCAGCACCCATTACATCCCATCTTCCACTTTCTTGCCAAATTTCAGCTGGTTGTAATACTGGCATAAATAGTTCTACTGAACCTGCTCTATTCATTTCTTCTCTTACAATATTTTCAACTTTTCTAAGTGTTTTATACCCTAAGGGAAGATAGCTGTACACCCCACTAGCTAATTTTTTTATCATACCAGCTCTTAAAAGTAATTGGTGACTGACAACTTCAGCTTCTTTTGGGTTTTCTTTTAATGTTTTCACATAATATTTACTAAACCTCATCTCTTTCTATCCTCCTTAAAATTTTTCACTGTACTTTATCTTATCACAATTATTATGTTTTTTAAAGAATAATTTAAAAAAGAAACAAAGTAAATAAAAACTTTTTATTTTTATTTACGAAAGATTATCTTTAAACTTATCTTCTATATCCATTTTTAAATATGGATTATCTATTATTCCTTTTTTTTCTTTAAGATATTCAACACACATATCTTTTACAATTTTTATAGTTTTTACGTCTTGAGTTATATCTATAAATTTTAAATCACTAAATCCTGTTTGCTTTGTTCCAAAAATTTCTCCAGATTTTCTAAGTCTTAAATCTTCTTCAGCTATTTCAAATCCATCTTGAGTTTTTTCCATTATTCTAAGTCTTGCCTTAGATACATCATTATCAGTTTTTGAAATAAGGAAACAATATGATTGATACTCCCCTCTTCCCACTCTTCCTCTAAGTTGATGAAGAGAAGAAAGTCCAAATCTCTCTGCATTTATTATTGAAATTATAGTAGCATTTGGAACATTTATTCCTACCTCTACAACTGTTGTCGAAAGAAGAATATCTACCTCTTTATTTTTAAAAGATTTCATAACTTCATCTTTTTCTGAATTTTTCATTTTTCCATGAAGTATACCTATCTTATAATTAGAAAATCTATTCTCTATTTCATATTTATATTGCTCAATAGATTTTACAGACATTTTTTCACTATCTTCTATTAGTGGAACTACAAAATAAGCCTGTCTTCCTTCTTTTAATTTTTTTTCAATAAAGTCATAAGCCTTTTCTAAATCTGGTTCTGTTCCTATCCATTTAGTTTTTATTGTTTTTCTTCCTGGTGGCAATTCATCTATTATAGAAATATCTAAATCACCATATATACTTAGTGCAAGAGAACGAGGAATAGGTGTAGCACTCATAACTAAAAGATTTGATAAAATTCCTTTATCCCTTAATTTTTTTCTTTGTACAACACCAAATCTATGTTGCTCATCTATAACTATAAGTCCTAATTTTTTAAATTCTACATTATCTTCTATAAGAGCATGAGTTCCTATTACTAAAGAAACATCTCCATTTTTTATATCGTCAAGAAGTTTTTCTTTTTTCTTTCCTTTAACACTTCCAGTTAAAAGTTCAGTTCTTACTCCTAATTTTTCAAAATCATCTTTTATTGATAAGTAATGTTGAGTTGCAAGAATTTCAGTAGGAGCCATAATAACTCCTTGATAACCATTTTCAATAATATAAAGAAGTAAAATCATAGCTACAACAGTTTTTCCACTTCCTACATCTCCTTGAATAAGACGATTTATAAAAACACCATTATTAAATTCTTTATATATATCTGTAATAACATTTTTCTGAGCTTTTGTTAAATCAAAACTAAGATTTTTAAGATAATTTTTTACAAGAATTTTACTATCTTTTAATTCATATTTTTTTTCATCTGAAACACCTTCAATAAATTTTTTTTCAAGTATTCCCATCTCTAAAATTAAAAGCTCTTCAATAGCAAATCTTCTTTTTGCTTCTTCTAAATTTTTTCTATCTTGTGGAAAATGTATTTCATTAAGAGCTTTTTGTCTATCCATAATCTTATATTTTTTTATAATTTCATATGGAATATTCTCCATAAAATATTTTTTATTCACCACTATATTTTTTTTCAAAACTTTTCTCAAACTATTTTGAGCAAAATTTTTAGTTGTACTATAAATTGGTAAAATTTCACCTTTTTCCATTTCTAATTGATTAGAAATTTTTTTATATTCTGGATTTGTCATTTGGAAATTATATCCTCTTTTTACATGACCAATAAGAATATAATCCTCATTTATTTTTAAAGATTTTGCAAGATAAGGCATTTGAAACCATACAACATCAATAACTCCCGTTCCATCAGTTGCTCTTACCTTTGTCATTTTCATTTTTGAAGGAATATAAGGAGTTGAAATTGTAAGAAATTTTACTTTTAATACTACATATTCATCTCCTCTTAATTCTTCTATTTTTTTTATATTTGTTCTGTCATCATAAGCTCTTGGAAAATAATAAAGAAGATTATGAAGAGTATTTATATTAAGATTTTTTAATTTTTCTAATTCTTTAATTGTTATTGATTTTAAGCTTAAGTCTTTTAAATCATTAAAAATTAATTTATAATCTTCTATCATCATTTCTCCTTTTTATTTTTTTATAAAAAAAGAGTGGCTTTAACCACCCTTTATATTTTAATTATTAGTCTAATTGCTCCATTATTTCATCAGAAATATCAAAGTTTGAATATACTTCTTGAACATCATCAAGTTCATCTAATGAATCATAAAGTAACATAACTTTTTTTGCTACATTCACATCAGTAATAACAACTTTGTTCTCTGGAATCATTGTTATTTCTGCTTCTTCATATTTGTATCCTGCTTCTGTAAGAGCATCTAAAACTGCTTGGAAAGCTGCTGGTTCTGTTAAAACTTGGAACTCATCATCTTCCTCTATAATATCATCTGCTCCAGCTTCAAGTGCAACCATCATGAATTCTTCTGAATCTGCAACATTAGCTGCTGAAATGATTATTTCTCCTTTTCTATTAAACATCCAAGAAACTGCTCCATCTGCACCTAAATTTCCACCTTTTCTTGAAAATGTAGTTCTTACTTCTGATGCTGATCTGTTTTTATTATCTGTTACAACATCAACTATGAAAGCTGTTCCTTCTGGACCATATCCTTCATATCTCATTTCTATGTAATCTACACCTTCTAATTCTCCAGTACCTTTTTTAATTGCTCTTTCAAGTATATCTTTAGGCATATTTCCAGCTTTAGCTTTTTCTATAGCAAGTCTAAGTCTTGGGTTGAAACCTGGGTCTCCTCCACCTTCTTTAGCTGCGATTGTTAATTCTTTTCCTAATTTTGTGAATAAGCTAGCTCTTTTTTTATCTTGAGCTCCTTTTCTGTGTTGGATATTATTCCATTTACTATGTCCTGACACGAGATTTCCTCCTATTAATATTAAGTTAAATATTATTCCATATTATTTTATCATACAGGAAAAATTTTTTCAACATTATAGCTTTATAATCCTTCTCTCTGTTATAAGAATATCAATATTTTTATCATGCTCTTCGCCATTAAATCTATTATCAATTTGAAATTCATAAAGGAGAGATACTTTTAATATCTTTTTATTTTTATTCTCATATTCTGAAAGAAATTTATCATAATAACCTTTTCCAAAACCTATTCTTTCACCTTTTTCATTAAAAACTATTCCTGGAACAATAATTAAATCTATATTCTCTAAAAATTTTACTCCATTTGATTCTAAAATTCCATATTTCCCTTTTTGATATTCTTCTGTTAAAATAATTGGAATTATTTTATCATTTTCTTCATCTATTTTAGGAATTAAAACTCTTTTTCCAATTTTTAAAAGATTTTTATTAAGTCCTTTAGTTTCTACTTCATTTTTAAAATCCATATAAGACATAATAGTTTTTATTTTTTTTAACTCTTCAAGATTTAAAAATTTTTTTATTATAATAGAACTTAATTTTATTTTTTCATTTAATTCTAAATTTTCCCTTTTTAATTTTATCTCTCTTCTGATTAAATTTTTTATTTCTTTTTTATTCATAAGCTTCTATATCATTTAATAAATTTCTTACACTCTTTAAATCATTCCAAAAATCTAAAGCAACTTTTGATTTTTTTCCACTATTATCTCTTGATTTTTTAGTAAAGTTTACATCATAAGTAATTATAAGCTTTATTCCACCTCTCCATGTCTTTACTTCTCCTCTTTCCTTTCCCATATCTATCTCTTTTTCTAAAAGAAGTTCTCCAACATCTTGTCCTAAAGCAACTATAATTTCAGGTTGAATAAGTGCTATTTGCATATCAAGAAGATCTTTTAATTTTCTTTGTTCATCTTCAAAAATATCTCTATATTTTTCTTTATTTTTAGTAAGAGTTGTTATATAGTAATCTTCTGGAGTAATCTCAGCAATATCACAAAGTTTTATTAAAAATTCTCCACTAGAACCTATTGCTACTTTTAAATCAGAAGTTTCATAAAGCTCTGAATCATCACCTATAAAAAAAACTTTTCCCTCTTTATTTCCACTTCCAAGGAGAATTTCCTCATCTTCTTTTGATGAATTCATTCTTTTCATGCTACCTATTTCAAATCTTAACTCTTCCCATAATTCATCTTTTTTCATGATTTCCCCCTAAATTTCATATAGTTTAGTAACTTGATCTTGTTTAGCTATTTCTACAGGAATATTTATATTAAGTCTTCCCAATTCTTCATGAATAGTTTTTGAAACTATTTCAAAATTATTGCTATCTTTACTAATATGTGCAAGATATACTTTTTTTAAATTTCCATTATAACTTTCACATACAAATTTTGCAGCATCATTATTTGAAAGATGTCCATTTCTACTTTTTACTCTATCTTTTAATTCCCATGGATAATTACATTCCATAAGCATTCTATAATCATAATTTGATTCTATTATCATTATATTTACATTTTTAAAAAGCTCTCTCACTCTATTATCTACATGTCCTATATCAGTTGAAATTCCAAGAACTTTCTTACTTAAAATTCCCTCTATTCTAAAACCTACTGTTCTTTTAGCATCATGCATAACATCTACTGGTAAAACTCTTACTTTCTCTCTTAAAACAAAAGTTTCATTATCAATAAATATTAAATTTCCTGCTCCTAGTTTTCCTAATTTATTTTCACACACACTATAACTTTCTTTTGTAATATAAATTGGAATATTATATTTTCTTGATAAAATTCCTGCTCCTTGAATATGATCTGTATGTTCATGAGTAATTAAAATTCCCTCTATCTCCTCAAGTGATTCATTTATTTCCTTAAGCTTACATTCTATTTTTTTTCCACTAAAACCTGCATCAACAAGAATTTTTACTCCATCAACTTCTATAAAAGTAGAATTTCCTCCACTTCCACTTCCCAATATTGATACTTTCATTTTATATCCTTTCTATTTAAAAAATACTTATTTTATATTATAACATAAAAATAATTCAATAAAAATAAAAAAGACAAGTATAATTTATACACTTATCTCTTTTTATTTTTATTTATTTTTCTTTTCTAAAAATTCATTATATTTTTGACTTAAAAATCTCATATATTCATATTCAAAAACATAATCTGTTTCCATAAAATATATTCCTATATCTACTTTTTTAGAAAAACCATAAAGAGCAGTCATATACCATTGACCTGAATCAAGTCCTATAGGATGATAAACATCAAGTTGATTAATTCCATAACTATTTATAGCTAAAGCTGATAAATCTCTCACATTTGTTGGACCTAAAAGAGGAGCAACTATATATGGACCACTTCCTACACCATAATATCCTAAAGTCATTCCTAAAGTTTCTTTATATTTTGGTATTCCTAATTTTGTAGCAGGATCAAAAAGTCCTAAAATTCCTATTGTACTATTTATTCCAAATCTTAATGCAGATTCAAATCCTTGAGTAAATTTAAGCTGTAAAAAAGAATTTAAACTTGTACTTATATCATCAAAATTGTTAAAAAAATTGCTAAATCTTTCTTGAAAAAAATTAGGAGTATAATATTTATATTTTGTAACTGTTGGTTTTAAAATATATCTATCTGCCATTCCATTAAAATAATAAATTCTTCTATTGATAGGACCAAAAGTATCGTTCTTTCCATAAAGAATAGCTAACTCTTCACTTATCTCTTTATTTTCAGTTTCTTCTATATTGTAAGCTAATGATGTATCTATATTTTTTTCTGCTTTATTAACACTACTACAAGAGATAAGTATTAAAGATAGAATAAAAATTACAATTTTATTTTTTAACTTCAATTACTCTACCTCCTTTCATAAAGTTAAGCATATTTTTTACATTTTCATAATAATACATATTTCCACAATGTCCACCATAAGGATAAACTATTATTCTTCCTTTAAATACATCTTGAAGATATTTTATATTTTCTTTTGTAAGAATAAGTTCATCTCTATTTGTTACAACCATAATTTTATCTGTATTACGAAGATAATTTTCTATTACTTTTAAATCAGTTAAATTTTTAAGTTTTTCTAACGTCATTGATGTTCCATATCTTTCACTATAATAAGGAACTGCTATTTTTTTTACATAACTTCTAAAGTCAGCGAAATCTATTTTTTCAAAATATACTCCCATATTTTCATATTTTTCTATTTTTTTATCTACATAAATTTCTCTTTTATTAGAAACATCTGTTAAAAAATTTATATCAATAGCACTTAATCTAAAAACTAATCCTATTCCCATTTTTAAATCTTTATCTGTAATTCCTAAGAATTTTAAAATTTCTTCTGGATTTTTATTTTTTATATCCTCATCTCTTTTTGTAAGAAATGTAAGATTATCTGTAATAGTATTTACTCTTTCAAAGAATTTTGTCATGTCATTATCAATAGCATCATCTAACATTTTATCAAGAATAGATGCTGATATATAAAGATTTACAGCTGGATTTATCATAAATACTCTTTTAAAATTAAAATCTTTTTCTATTTCATCAATATATGAAATCATAGCTGAATGAGTTGCACCTAGACTATATCCTGTAAGATAATAATCTGAAATTTTAGCTTTTTTTTCTAAAATAGATTTTATTTTATTTATTGCTCTATATAAATCCATTCCATCATTAAGCAAAATTCCTGGCATTTTCTCATAAGATAAAGATACCACGGAGTTGGTATTCATTGCTGATGAAACTCCAACTACGTGGTATCCTGCTGTATAAAATATTCTCTGGAAAAATTCAGTCTTCAACGATGTTGATGATGAACCTGTCCCTGATAAAATAAATACTAAAGGTGCTTTTTTATCTTGTAAGGCTACCGAAAATTTATAGTCCTTTTGATATTCCAAATTGGCAGGAGTTTCTCTTGTTTTTATAAAACTTATTCTGTACTCATCTATTGGGATTTTATCCTTGATATTAGGAGTCATCATCGTCGATGTTCCCAGTACAGTTGCCACATAAGGATCTTTAAATGGATAATTGTAAGAAAATACATTTATCCCACACAAAATAAATAAGGCTAGTATTAATTTCTTCATTATTTTTCCTTCCTCTTATTTTATATTGAATTATTAGTCATTTTAATATACTATATTTTACTAAAAATAAAAGGAAAAAACAATTTATTATTTAAAAACTATGGTCTTAATTCAAAACCAGCTTCTTTTATAGCTACTGCTATTTCATTTCTATGCTCAGCGTTAGCACATTCAATAACTATTTTAGCAACTTGGTTATTGATTTTTATTCCTGTTTTATACATAGATTGGTTAATTCTTAAGATGTTAGCTTTTTTATCAGCTAAAACTTGAAGAACTTTGAATAATTCTCCTGCTCTATCTGGAACTACTACGTTGAATTCAGCTTTTCTTCCTTCAAGAATAAGAGCTTTATTTATAATTCTTTCTATCATGTTAATGTCTGAGTTTCCTCCAGAAATTACACAACAAATATTTTGTCCTTGTTCTTTTATTTTTCCTCCAAGAAGTGCTGCAACTGGACTTGCTCCAGCTCCTTCAGCTACTACTTTTCCTTTTTCCATTAAGAATAAAATAGCTCTTGCAATGTCATCTTCACTTACAGTTACTATTTCATCTACATATTCTTTTATCATTTCGCAAGTTAATTGTCCTGCTCTTGCAACAGCAATACCATCAGCTATTGTAGGAGTTGTTTTTATTGTACAAGGGCATCCTTGTTTTACAGCTTCAAGCATTGATGCAGCATTTTCTGCTTCTACACCAACAACTTTTATACTTGGTTTTAATGATTTTACAGCTTTCGCTATACCAGATACAATACCTCCTCCTCCAATAGGAACTATTACCATATCTACATTTTCAAGGTCTTCTATTATCTCAATTCCAATTGTTCCTTGTCCTGCTATAACATATGGATCGTCAAATGGATGTAAGAATGTAGCTCCTGTTTCAGCTTGAATTTCACATGCTTTTTTATAAGCGTCATCATAAACTGTTCCTACTTGAACAACTTCTGCTCCATATCCTTTAGTAGCTAATACTTTTGATAATGGTGCTGTTCCAGGCATTACAATTGTTGATTTTATTCCTAAATTTGTTGCTCCTAATGCAACTCCTTGAGCATGGTTACCAGCTGAAGAAGCGATAACTCCTTTTGCTTTTTCTTCATCTGTAAGATGCATTATTTTATTTAAAGCTCCTCTTACTTTGAATGATCCTGTTTTTTGTAAATTTTCTAGTTTAAAGAAAACTTTATTACCAGTTAATTTCTCCATTGTTGGGCACTCAACTATTTGAGTTCTTTTTACTGAACCTCTTATGGTTTCTGCAGCTTCCTTAATCATATCAAATGTTACTTTTTCCATTTTTTCACTCCTCCTACTTAAAAACCCGTTTTTATATTAAAAAACTATTTTGTTTTCAACCAAAGTATACTTTTTTTGAAGAAAATTTTCAAGTACTTTTTGTAAAAAAATTATTTTTCTAAAGCATCAATTACTCCAATTCCTGTATATTCAACAGCTTCTGAAAAAATATTTATTTTAAATTTTTTTAAAGTTTTTGTAGTAGATGGTCCTATTGATATAACTTTTAATCTTTTTACGCACGAAATGTCATTTTCTAAACTATTTACAAAAGATTCAACTGCCGAAGAGCTTAGAAATGTTATATATTCCATTGATTTTAAAATTTCTTCTACTTCCTTTTTAGATTTCAAATTAAAAATTGTTTTATAACCTATAATTTTTTTAAATTCCCTATTATATTTTTTACTCCATTCTATATCATTACAAGGAGATATATCTGAAGTTATCACTAAAATTCGATCATTTTTTTTTGTTATTTTTAGAATTTCTTCTGCTAAATCTGTTGTAAGATATTTTTTAGGCATAACATCTGGATAAATTTTAAATTTTTCAATTTCCTCTTTTGTTTTTGCACCAACAACACCTATTTTTATATTTCCTAAAACTCTCATATCAGGAATATGTTCAAAGAAAAATTTTACTCCATTTGGTGAATTAAAAAGTATTGCTTGATAATCTTTTAAAATAGAATAATCAAAACTATGCATCTCATCTTGAATTTTTAGAAAAGAAAGAAGTTCTGCATTTCCTCCTAATTTTTCTATTTCACGACAAAAAACTTCTCCCTGTCTTTCATCTCTTGTAACAAGTATATTTTTTCCAAAAAGACTTTTTTCTTCAAACCATTTAAAACTTTTTCTCTTTTCTACAACCTCACCTATAACAATAACAGCAGGAGCCACTACCTTTTCTTTTTCACTTATTTCAAAAATGTCCTTCAATGTCCCTGTTATTACTCTTTGTTTTCCTGTTGTTCCTTTTTCAATTATGGCAACAGGTGTAGCTGGATTTTTTCCATATTTCACAAGTTCATTAGTTATAATTTTTAAATTTTTCATTCCCATAAGAAAAACTAAAGTTCCATCTAGTTTTGCTATTGGCTCAAAATTATGAAACCTATTATCTTTTGCAGTTGCTCCTGTAAAAACATGAAATGATTTAGCAACTCCTCTATGAGTTACAGGTATTCCTGCATATTCTGGAACTGCTATTGACGATGTTATCCCTGGTACTATTTCAAATGGAATATCATTTTCAACTATTTTTTCAACTTCTTCTCCACCACGTCCAAAAACAAAAGGGTCTCCACCTTTAAGTCTTACAACAATTTTTCCCTCTAGAGCTTTTTCTACAATTTTGTTATTTATCTCTGATTGAATTAGTCCGCCCTCTGTGTTCTCTTTTCCAAGATAGATGAATTCTGTTCCTTTTTTGGCAAAATTTAAAATTCTCTTATTAATTAGTCTATCGTAGATGATACATTCAGCTTCTTCTATACATCTTTTTCCCTTTAATGTAATAAGTTCGAAATCACCACAACCTGCTCCTACAATATATACTTTTCCATTTTTATCCATTTATATTCCCTCTTATTTTATTTGCCAATTCATCTGCTAAAATTATTCCTTTTTCTCTTTTTCCTCTATGTGTTCCTTTATATAATTTTTTTCCATCATAATAAATCCCCTTTATTATGATTTCATCTCCAATAATTTCTGCTGCACATCCCATTGGTGTATGACATCCGCCATCAAAAATTTTTGAAAATTCTCTTTCAACAGCAATTACTTCCGTTGTATTTTTATCTACAATTTTTTCAAGCATTTCTAAAATTTCTTTATCGTTTTCTCTACATTGAATACATAGAGCTCCTTGTGCAGGTGCTGGCATCACTTCATCTTTTGAAAAAAATTGTGTTACTTTTCCTTCCAAACCAACTCTTATAAGTCCAGCTGCTGCAAGAACTATTCCATCAAAATCTTCTGTTTCAAGTTTATTAAGTCTTGTATGAATATTTCCTCTAATTGGTTTTATTATTGCATCTGGTCTTAAATCTTTTATAGAAACTGCTCTTCTCAGAGAACTTGTTCCTATAATAGGATTTTCTGGTAAATCCATTAATTCTTTTCCACTTTTTGACACAAAAACATCTCTATTATCTTCTCTTACTGGAATTGCTCCACAAATTAATCCTTTAGGACTTATTGCTGGCATATCTTTCATTGAATGAACTGCTAAATCTATATCTTTTTCTAAAAGTTCTTTCTCTATTTCTTTAGTAAAAAAACTTTTTAAAGATACATTTTTATCTCCCCAGTTAGTTCTCATATCTTTATCTCCAGTTGTTACTATCACTTTAATTTCAAAATCTATATCTGGAAATTTATCCTTTAGCATTTTTACCACTAATTCTGTTTGAGCCATAGCAAGTATACTTCCTCTTGACCCTATCATTATTTTTTTTCTTAACATTTATACCCTTCCTTAAATTTTTCTATTATTTCATTTATATCATATGTAACCCATTTATACTTTATGTTAGGTCTTTTTAATACTATTGGAATTACTTTTGTTTCATAGGCTGCTTCTATTTTTTCTTTTTCTCCACCTATAATTCCACTTTCTTTTGTAATTAAATATTTTATATTATAATTCTTATAAATAGCTATATTAAATTCTTTTAAAAAAGGACCTTGAATTCCTATTATATTTTTCGCTTTTATATTAACATTTTCTAATTTTTTTATTGAATCTGTAACAGGAAGAATTCTAAAATATATATTTTCTAAATTTTTTAAATTTTTAAATTTTTCAATATTGTTACTTCCTAAAGTAACTAAAATATTTCCATCTAATTTTTCTATAAATTTTATCATCTCATCTATATTAACAAAATCTAAACTATTCTTATAATTTAAATTTTCTCTTTCAAATCTAAAATAATTTATTCCTGTTTTTTCTGCAACACTCATAGCATTTAAAGAAACTTCTAAAGCATAAGGATGACTTAAATCAAAAACTCTTTTTATTTTATTTTTCAAAACAAATTCTTCCATTTCTTCTTCATTCATTGCTTGTGATTTTGTAATAATTCCACTTTCTTCCACTAATCTTTTTCCATAATTACTTGCAGTTGTTAGAATAATATTTTTTAAATTTATATTTTTATCTTTTGATAAAATATTTATAAAATCCCTCGAATCTTTTGTTCCACCTATTATCCAATCCATATTAATTTACCTTATATCCTCTTGGAGTTATCATTTTTCCATTTTTTACAAAAGTTTTTGAATTTCCTATTATTACTGTTGAAAACATATTTATTTCAAAATTTAGCATCTTTTCAAGAGTAGTAATATCATAATTTTCTCCATCACGTCCTGTATTTCTTACAATAGCAACAGGAGTTTCTTTCTTTTTATATTTAAGCATAATTTCAACAGCTTCATTAATTAATTCTGGCCTTCCATTACTTTTTGGATTGTATAAAGAAATCACAAAATCTCCTTTTGAAGCAAGTGCTATTCTTTCTTTTATAAGCTCCCAATCTGTAAGTAAATTACTTAAAGATATAGTTGCATGATCATGCATTATTGGTGCACCAACAACAGATGCTGATGCATTTGAAGAAGTTACTCCTGGAATTATTTCTACATCTATATCAAAATCTGTAGCAACTTCAAGCATTATTCCTGCCATTCCATAAACTCCTGAATCTCCTGAACTAATAAGAGCTACTATATTTCCCTCTTGTGCTAATTTAAGAGTTTCTTCACATCTTTCTACTTCTTTCTTCATTGCTGATTTTACCATTCTTTTATTAGGAAATATTTTTTCTACTAAAGAAATATAAGTTTTATGACCAATTATTACATCTGCATTTTCTATTGTTTTATATGCTTTAAATGTCATATTATCTTTATTTCCTGGTCCTATTCCAATAACATAAATTTTTCCTTTTTTAATCATTCTTTTTTGTCTCCTCTTCAAAAATAGAAATAGTTATTCCTTCATATTTTAATTTTTCTACTAATAACTTCCCTTTTCTACCACTTGCAATAACAGCTGTCGGAGCTGAAACTGCTCCCACTCCAATAGATTTTTTTACAAATTCAGATTTCTCAAAATTATTTTCAATTTTTTTTATCTCTTCTGAAGAAATTATTTCTAATTTTTTATTAAAAAAATTAGCAGTATCAATTATTCCTTTTTCATTTCTCTTTATATCTATTGTTGCAAAAATTCTTATACTCTCCTCACAAAGATTATATTTTTCAAGAGATTTTTTTACCGATTCTATTATTTTTTCTCCTTCTTTTCCTTTTTTACAACCAATTCCTATAACTATATTTTGTGGAATAATTTTTGAAATTTCTATATTTTTTTTATTTGAAATTATAATAATACCTTCAGGATTTTCATTCTCTATATTTTTAGGAACTTTTAATTCTATATTTTTTCCAGAAACTATTAAACTTGTTACTTTTTTAGCAGACTCTAAATCTTTTAATTTCCCATCTTTTTCTGAAGGAATACCCATCATAGCTAATTTTTTTACATACTCTTTTTTATTTTTTGATGAA
>SAMEA104404100__coassemble_2114_pt1 | contig 15876 bp, 12 predicted proteins | sample SAMEA104404100__metabat2_low_PE_012 | metagenome-assembled genome bin SAMEA104404100 (sample SAMEA104404100) | Balaenoptera acutorostrata
AATATAGGTAAATCAGGAAAATATAGTTTTCAACGAGTAATTATAGATGAAAAAAGACATATAGTAACAGATGGTGAAAATGAAATAGAATTGTCTAAAAAAGAGTTTGATCTTCTTCTTATGCTTATCAAAAATCAAGGAATAGTTTTATCAAGAGAAAAAATATTAGATAAAGTATGGGAATCGAATTACTATACTGGTGATAGATCTGTTGATATTTATATATCAAAACTTAGAGAAAAAGTTAAAAGTATAGCTGATAATATAAAAACAGTTAAGGGGGTTGGATATAAATTAGAAGAAAAGAAATAATAGCTTTATTTTTTATTTTATTTTTAGAAATTCTTTTTATAAATACATATATGAATAAAATTTCAGAAGTGTATGGAAATACAGCTAAGAGAGTTTTAAGAGAAGATGCTCTTATGGTAAAAGAGCTTACTAATGGTTATACAAAAGATAATTTTCAAGATATGTTTGGTAAAGTTAAAAAAAGATTTACTTTAATAGATGAAAATGGAAGTATTCTTTATGATTCTGAAAGATATAGAAAAGAAGAAAAAATGGCAAATCATAGAAATAGAGAAGAAATAAAGAAAGCTTTTGAAACTGGTGAAGGATTTTCTATAAGAAAAAGTAAAACTTTAAGACAAAATATGGCATATTATGGAATTCTTAATGAAAATATTGAAGGAGAAAAAACTGTTATAAGAACTTCAATAGGATATGATGAAGAAATAAAAGATTTAAGAATTTTATTAGGTACTCAAATTTTATTTTTTATAATTTTAAATCTTGCTATTTATGTATGCTATAAAAATTATTTAAAAAGAGATTTATTTAAGAAAATTGAAAATATGAGAGAAGCTCTAGAAAGTGGTGATAAAATAAAAACTATATATGCTAAGGGAGATGTATGGCTTGTTAAGTTTTGGAAAGTTGTAAGAGAATGGCAAAAAGAAAATCTTAGAAATATAGAAAAATTAAAAGAAGAAAAAACAAGACTTAAGAGAGTGATAGAAGCTGTAGATATTTCAATAATCCTTATAGATAAAGAATTTAAAATTATAATGAAAAATAGTGCTTTAGGATATCTTTATGAGAAGGGAAAAATAGATTATTTCTATAAAAAAATAAAATATATAGAAGTACTTAATATTATAAAAAAGGGAGCTAAAACAAAAGAAACTTTAAAAGAGGAAATTTTTATATTAACATTAAAAAAATATTTATTAGTAACTGTAAAATATCTTGAATTTAAAAATGAATTTTTAATTACAATAAAAGATATAACTAGAAGTAGAGAGTTAGGAGAAGTTAAAAAAAATTTTATAGCCAATGTAAGTCATGAATTAAAGACACCTCTTACAAATATAAAAGGTTATTTAATTGCTCTTGAAGATGCACCTAGTGAACTTCAGAAAAATTTTTTAGAGATAATAAAAAGTAATGTTGAAAAGTTAGAAAATATTACAATGGATTTTTTAAATATTTCTAAAATAGAGAGCTCAAAAATTATAAATCTTGCTCCTGTTTCTTTTGAAAGAGTGAAAGATGAAGTTGAAAAAATACTTAGTGAGAAAATAAAAAAATCAAGAGCGATAATTAAATATAATTTTGAACTTAAAGATGAAAACGATTATATGAATATAGATTTTGAAAAAGTGGTGACAGTTTTAAAAAATCTTATTGAAAATGGAATTATTTATAATGATAAAATTCCTGAAATTATTGTTACTTTAAAAGAAAAAGAGGATAGATATAGAATATCAGTGAAAGATAATGGAATTGGTTTTCCAAAACAAGAAAAAGAAAATATATTTGAAAGATTTTATAGAGTGGATAAAGCAAGAACGAGTAATGTTGCAGGAACAGGTTTAGGTCTTTCAATTGTAAAAGAGACAGTTAATATTTGTGGTGGAAATATAGAAGTAACTTCAAAAGAGGGAGAAGGTTCTGAATTTATATTTACTCTTCTTAAATAATAAAATACGAACAGTTAGTAGCTGTAATAAATTTTCTATCTACTTTTTATTTTTAAAAATAGTATCAAAAAAATATATATTGTAATTTATATGAAAAAATAAAATACAAAAAGAACAAAATAAAACAAAAAAGTTATTGACATAAAAAAACAATTCTGCTATTCTATAATCAAATATAAAAATAGTATTTTAATCAAAAAACAAAGTTTGGTGTAAAGAATAGGAGGTAGGAACATGCTTTTTAAAACTACTAAGGAACAAGAAATTCTTCGTGCAAAAATAAGAGAATTTGCAGAAACTGAGGTTAAACCAATTGCATTTATGTTAGATCAAAATAATGAATTTCCAACAGAGGCAATAAAGAAATTAGGGGAAATGGATTTAATGGGAATTCCATATCCAGAAGAATATGGTGGAGCAGGACTTGATGTGTTAAGTTATGCTATAGCAGTTGAGGAATTATCAAGAGTTGATGGAGGAACAGGAGTTATATTGTCAGCTCATGTGTCTCTTGGATCATATCCAATAATGGCTTTTGGAACAGAGGAACAAAAGAAAAAATATTTAGTACCTTTAGCTAAAGGAGAAAAAATAGGAGCTTTTGGCTTAACAGAACCAAATGCCGGAAGTGATGCTGGTGGAACAGAAACAACAGCAGTTTTAGAAGGAGATTACTACATTCTTAATGGAGAAAAAATATTTATAACTAATGCTCCTAAAGCAGATACATATATTATATTTGCAGTAACAACACCTGATATAGGAACTAAAGGAATAAGTGCTTTTATTGTTGAAAAAGGATGGGAAGGATTTACATTTGGAGATCACTACGATAAACTTGGAATTCGTTCATCATCAACAGCACAACTTTTATTTAATAATGTAAAAGTTCCTAAAGAAAATCTTCTTGGAAAAGAGGGAGAAGGATTTAAAATTGCAATGGCTACTCTTGATGGAGGAAGGATTGGAATTGCTTCTCAAGCTTTAGGAATTGCTCAAGGAGCTTATGAAAATGCTCTTGAATATGCAAAAGAAAGAGTTCAGTTTGGAAAACCTATAGCTCATCAACAAGTAATTTCTTTTAAATTGGCAGATATGGCAACAAAATTAAGAGCAGCAAGATTTTTAATTTATAGTGCTGCAGAATTAAAAGAGCATCATGAACCGTATGGAATGGAATCAGCAATGGCAAAACAATATGCTTCAGATATTTGTCTTGAAGTAGTAAATGATGCTCTTCAAATTTTTGGTGGAACTGGATATTTAAAAGGAATGGAAGTTGAAAGAGCATATAGAGATGCTAAAATTTGTACAATTTATGAAGGAACAAATGAAATTCAAAGAGTAGTTATAGCTGCACATATAATTGGAAAAATAGCTAAAGACAGTGGAACTACTAAAAAGAAAAATCCAATAGCAGGTCTTAGAAAAAAAGTGATTTTAAAAGATGGAACTATTGAAGAAAGGGTAAATACTTTAGTTGAATCTTTAAAAACAGATGGATATGATTTTACAGTTGGAATAGATTTAGATACTCCAATAACTAAAGCAGATCGTGTAGTAAGTGCTGGTAGAGGAATAGGTAAAAAAGAAAATATGGAACTTATTAAGAATTTAGCAATACAAGCAGGAGCAGCTATTGGTTCATCTCGTCCAGTGGCAGAAGAATTAAAATATGTTCCATTAAATCGTTATGTAGGAATGTCAGGTCAGAAATTTAATGGAAATTTATATATAGCTTGTGGAATATCAGGAGCAGGACAACATTTAAAAGGAATAAAAGATGCTACAACAATAGTAGCAATAAATAATAATGCTAATGCTCCAATATTTAAAAATGCAGATTATGGAATTGTAGGAAACTTAGAGGAAGTACTTCCAATTTTAATAGCAGCTCTTGATAATGGAGAACCTAAAAAAGAAGCACCTCCTATGAAAAAAATGAAAAAACCTTTTATTAAAAAAGCAGCTCCAAGTTTTAAAACTTATGTATGCAATGGATGTGGATATGAGTATAATCAAGAATTAGGAGATCCAGAAAATGAAATTAAACCAGGAACACCATTTGAAAAACTTCCTGATGAATGGATTTGTCCTTTATGTGGAGAATCAAAAGAAGAATTTATTGAAGTTTAATAATAGGCAGAGGAGGCTTAAATTATGCATTGTGTTAGAAAAGTTACAGAAGATTTATATTGGGTAGGAGCTAATGATCATCGTTTAAATCTTTTTGAAAATATACATCCAGTTTCTCGTGGAGTCTCATATAATTCTTATCTTTTAATGGATAAAAAAACAGTTTTATTTGATACAGTAGATTGGTCAGTATGTCGTCAATTTTTAGAGAATATAGAGGCAGTTTTAGATGGAAAAAATCTAGATTATCTTGTAATAAATCATATGGAACCAGATCATGCTGCATCTCTTGAAGAAGTTTTACTTCGTTATCCTAAAGTTAAAGTAATTAGTACAGAAAAAGCATTTATGCTTATGCATCAATTTGGATTTGATGTAGAAGATAAAAAAGAAGTAGTTAAAGAGGGAGATACAAAAACTTTTGGAAAACATACAGTAACTTTTGTATCTGCCCCAATGGTTCACTGGCCAGAAGCTATGGTTACTTTTGATATAACAAATGGAGTACTTTTTGCAGCAGATGCTTTTGGTTCTTTTGGAGCACTTGATGGAAAATTATTTAATGATGAAGTTAATTTTGATAGAGATTGGATAGATGAAGCGAGAAGATACTACACAAATATAGTTGGAAAATATGGTCCACATGTACAGGCTCTTCTAAAAAAGGCAGCTGAAATAGATATAAAAATTATATGTCCTCTTCATGGTCCGGTTTGGCATTCAAATCTTGGTTATTTTATTGATAAATATGACAAATGGAGTAGATATGAGCCGGAAGAAAAAGGGGTTATGATTGTCTATGCATCTATGTATGGAAATACAGAGAGTGCTGTAACAGCATTAGCATCAAAATTAGTTGAAAAAGGGATAACAAATGTTGTTATGTATGATGTGTCAAATACTCATGTGTCACAATTAATTTCAGAGACATTTAAGTATAGTCATATAGTTTTAGCATCAGTAACATATAATTTAGGAATATATCCATTAATGCATAATTATTTAATGGATATGAAGGCTTTAAATGTTCAAAATCGTACAGTAGCTATTGTAGAAAATGGTTCATGGGCATGTAAGTCTGGAGATTTAATGGCAGAGTTTTTAGATGATATGAAACAAATGTCTATATTAAATGAAAGACTAACAATGATTTCTTCATTAAATAAAGAAAAAGTTGATGAAATGGATACTCTTGTAGATGGAATAATTGAATCAATGAAAGATTAAATGTTATAAAAAAGGCAGTTTTTACTGCCTTTTTTTATAAATATTACTATAAAAAAAATAAATAATAAATAGTATAAATATATATAATAATAATATTGACTTTGAAATAAATAAGGGGTATAATCCTTTTAAATCAAGTGCTTTCTATATAGTTACATAGGTACTAAAAAAATGTACTGTGTAATTATAAAGTATTAATTTTTTAAAAATTATATAGATGGAGGGATGTTTATGAAAAAAATGTTAATGACAATGTTTATGACTGCAATCTCAGCAGTAAGTTTTGCATATCATATTGGTGTAGTAAGTGGAACAGTATCACAATCAGAAGATACTTTAAGAGGAGCAGAAGCTATAATGGCGAAGTATGGTGCGGCTGATAAAGGTGGAAAAGTAATTCATATAACATATCCAGATAACTTTATGCAAGAGATGGAAACAACAATATCTCAAATAGTTTCTCTTGCAGATGATCCAGAAATGAAAGCAGTAATAATGGCAGAAGCAGTTCCAGGAACCGTTGAAGCTTTTAGAAGAATAAGGGCAAAAAGACCAGATATAATTCTTATGGCAAATACAGCTCATGAAGATCCAGAAATGATAGCAGATGTAGCAGATTTAGCACTTTATCCAGATGCTATAGCAAGAGGTTATTTAATAGTTAAAGCAGCTAAAGATATGGGAGCAGATAAATTTGTGCATGTATCGTTTCCAAGACATTTAAGTTATGAAATGTTATCAAGAAGAAGAAATATAATGGCTGAAACAGCAAAAGATTTAGGGATGGAATTTATAGATGTTTCTGCACCAGATCCAGTAAGTGATGTTGGAGTAGCAGGAGCACAACAATATATATTAGAACAAGTACCTAACTGGCTTACTAAATATGGAAAAAATACAGCATTTTTTGCAACAAACGATGCTCATACAGAACCATTATTAAAGAGAGTATCAGAAGAGGGTGGATATTTTGTAGAAGCAGATTTACCTTCTCCAACAATGGGATATCCAGGAGCTTTAGGAATAGATTTTAATGATAAAGAAAAGGGAAATTGGCCAGCAATACTTAAAAAAGTAGAAAAAGTTGTAGTAGATAAAGGTGCAGAAGGAAGAATGGGAACATGGGCTTATTCATATAATTTTAGTGTTGCACAAGCAATGGGAGATCATGCAGTAAATGTGATTGAAGGAAAATGTGATATTCTTGACTTTGATGCAATTATGCAAACATTAAAAGAAAATACTCCAGGTGCAGGATGGAATGGAAGTTATTTAGTTGATGTGAATGGTGTTGAAAGAGACAATTATGTTTTAATATATCAAGATACTTATGTATTTGGTAAAGGATATTTACATATGACAGATGTAAAAATTCCTGAAAAATATTTTAATATTAGATAAAAATATAATAAACATTTAAAATTTGAATAATAAAAAAATAAAATATAAAAACATTTGTATTTTATATTTATTTTTAAATAAAGATATGAAAATATAAAATTTTTAATAAAAAAGAACCCTAAAATTGAAATAAATTTATTGACAGTCAAGGACGCGAAGAGTATAATCAAACCAATTATATAAAATAAATGTTAGAAATGTTAAAAATTTATAAGATTAATACATAAAAAAATAAACATTTCTTAATAATTTTGGGAGGATATTTTTTATGAAAAAATTATTTGTTGGCTTTTTTATGGTTTTATTTTCATTGTTAAGTTTTTCAGCTGATTACCATATTGGTATAGTGAGTGGAACAGTATCACAATCAGAGGATGCATTAAGAGGTGCAGAGGCTGTAATGGCTAAGTATGGAGCTGCTGATAAAGATGGAAAGGTAATTCATATAACTTATCCAGATAACTTTATGCAAGAAATGGAAACAACAATTTCTCAGATAGTTTCTTTAGCAGATGATGATAAAATGAAAGCAATTGTTATGACAGAAGCAATTCCAGGAACAGTTGAAGCATTTAGAAGAATAAGAGCAAAAAGACCAGATATAATATTAGTAGCAAATACACCACATGAAGACCCAGATATGATAGCAGATGTAGCAGATTTAGCATTTTATCCAGATGATATAATAAGAGGATATACAATAGTAAAAGCAGCAAAGACATTAGGAGCAAATAAATTTATGCATATTTCATTCCCAAGACATTTAAGCTATGAGCTTGTTTCAAGAAGAAGAAACATAATGGCAGTAGTTGCAAAAGATTTAGGAATGGAATTTATAGATATGTCTGCACCAGATCCAGTAAGTGATGTTGGGGTAGCAGGAGCACAACAATATATATTAGAACAAGTACCTAACTGGATTAAAAAATATGGTAAGGACACAGCATTCTTTACAACAAATGATGCTCATACAGAGCCATTATTAAAAAGAATTTCAGAAGAGGGTGGATATTTTGTAGAAGCAGATGTACCTTCTCCAACAATAGGATATCCTGGAGCTTTAGGAATAAAATTTGATGATTCAGAAAAAGGAAATTGGCCAGCAATACTTAAAAAAGTAGAAGAGGCTGTTGTAGAAAAAGGTGGAGCAGGAAGAATGGGAACATGGTCTTATTCATATAACTTTAGTACAGCAACAGCTCTTGGTGACCATGTAGTTAATGTATTAGATGGAAAATGTGAACTTCTTGATTTTGATGCATTAATGTCTACTTTAAAAAATGTTACATCAGGTGCAGGATGGAATGGAAACTATTTAGTGGATGCAGATGGTGTTGAAAGAGAGAACTACATATTACTTTATGAAGATACTTACATATTTGGCAAAGGATATTTACATATGACAGATTTAGAGGTACCTAAAAAATATCTTGAGATTCAATAGTAATATAAAAGGAGGGTAGTTTTTAAAACTACCCTCTTTAATTAATGAAAGGTGGGAATAGATGGAAAAAACGTTGTTAGAAGTAAAGAATTTATCAAAGTCTTTTGGAGAAAATACGGTTTTAAAAGATATAAATCTTGAAATAAAAAAAGGTGAAGTAATAGGATTAGTTGGAGAAAATGGAGCAGGAAAATCAACTCTTATGAAAATTATCTTTGGTATGCCAGTAATAAAAGAAACAGGTGGATATAATGGAGAAATAAAAATGGAAGGTGAAGTAGTTAACTTCAATAGTCCATTTGATGCTCTTGCTGCAGGAATAGGAATGGTACATCAAGAATTTTCACTTATTCCAGGTTTTAAAGCCAGTGAAAATATAGTTCTTAATAGAGAAACAACTAAATTAAGTCTTTTAGAATTACTTTTTGGAGAAAGAATAAGAGTTATAGATAAAAAGACTATAAAAGAAAGATCAAAAGATGCAATAAGTCATCTTGGAGTAACAATAGATGAAGAACAGTATGTAGAACAAATGCCGGTAGCTCATATGCAATTTACAGAAATAGCAAGAGAAATAGAAAGACAAAATACAAAACTTTTAGTTTTAGATGAGCCTACAGCAGTTCTTACAGAGAATGAAGCAGAGGTTTTAGTTCAAACAATAAAAAGATTATCAAAAAAAGGAATATCTATAATTTTTATAACTCATAGACTTGATGAAATAATTTCTGCTTGTGATAAAGTAGTAGTTTTAAGAGATGGAGTAATGATAAACGCTGTTCCTACAAAAGAAACAAATGTTGATGAAATCACTCAATGGATGATAGGAAGAAAAATAGAAGCTACAGAAGAAGAAATTATAAAAGAAAATAAAGTAGATGAAAAAGATATAATTCTTGATATAAAAAATCTTTCAGTCGATATGCCAGGAGAAGCAGTAAAAAATCTTAATCTTAAAGTAAGAAGAGGAGAAATTTTAGGTCTTGGTGGTATGGCAGGACAAGGAAAGATAGGAATAGCTAATGGTGTTATGGGACTTTATTTAACAACAGGAGAAGTTTTATTTAATGAGGAACCTCTTAAAATAAATGAACCTGCAGATCCATTGAAAAAAGGATTATTCTTTATGTCAGAAGATAGAAAAGGTGTAGGACTTCTTCTTGATAAATCAATAGAGATGAATATAGCTTATCCAGCAATTCAAATTAAAAAAGAATTTTTAAAATCTTTTGCTGGATTTATAAAATGTCAAGACAATGAAGCAATAAAAGAAAATGCTAAAAAATATATAAAAAATCTTGAAATAAGATGTATGGGTGAAGAGCAAAAAGTTCAAGAACTTAGTGGAGGAAATCAACAAAAAGTATGTCTTGCAAAAGCATTTACTATGGAACCAGAACTTTTATTTGTATCAGAACCTACAAGAGGTATTGATGTTGGTGCTAAAAAATTAGTTCTTGATTTCTTAAAGAAATACAATAAAGAAAAAGGAGCAACAATAGTTATTACTTCATCAGAAGTTGAGGAATTAAGATCTGTATGTGATAGAATTGCTATCATAAATGAAGGAAAAGTAGCAGGAATACTTTCACCTCAAGCTGATATATTGGAGTTTGGTAAATATATGGTAGGAGTAGGAGGAAATAGTGATGACTAATATAAAAAAGACGATACAAAATATGGGATGGCCTAGAATTATAATAGGACTTTTCCTTTTATTAATGTATATTTCTTGTCCATTTATAGGGCTTGATCTTAAAGCAGCAATAAATGATACTATCGTAAGATTTGGAATGAATGTTGTTCTTGTTCTTTCTCTTGTTCCAATGATACAGGCAGGAACAGGATTAAATTTTGGAATGCCTTTAGGTGTAGAAGCTGGGCTTTTAGGAGCAGTAATAAGTATAGAAATGGGACTTACAGGAATTGTAGGTTTCTTTGGAGCAATATTAATTTCAATACCATTTGCTATTCTTTTTGGATGGATTTATGGAGAAATTCTTAATAAAGTAAAAGGTGGAGAAATGATGATTGCAACATATATTGGATTTTCATCTGTTGCAATTATGTGTATAATGTGGCTTGTTCTTCCTTTTAAGAGTCAAGATATGATTTGGGCTTATGGTGGAGAAGGACTTCGTACAACAATTAGTGTTGAAAATTATTGGCACAAAATACTTGAAATAGGAAATACAGGACTTCCATTTGGTGAAATAGTTATGTTTGCTATTTTAGGATTTACTATTTGGATATTTTTTAGAACAAAAGGTGGACTTGCAATGAAAGCAGTAGGGACAAATGAAAAATTTGCAAGAGCTACAGGAATAAATATAGATAAAGAAAGAATAAAATCAGTTATTTTATCAAATATATTAGCTGCAGTTGGAATTATAATATATCAACAAAGCTTTGGATTTATTCAATTATATTTAGCACCTTTCTATATGGCATTCCCTGCTATTGCAGCAATTTTAATAGGAGGAGCATCAGTTAATAAAGCTACTATTGTAAATGTTATAATTGGAACATTTTTATTCCAAGGAATACTTACAATGACTCCTAGTGTTGTTAATGGGATAATTAAAACAGATATGTCAGAAACAATAAGAATTATTGTATCAAATGGAATGATACTTTATGCTCTTACTAGAAAGGGGGAACTATAAAATGAATAATAATTTAAAAAATACATTAATAAATAATATAGTGCCTATAATTATATTAATAATAATTGCTTTATGTTTCCCATTATCAGGGCTTAGTATAACATATACAATTCAAGAAATGATACTTAGACTTTCAAGAAATCTATTTCTTGTTCTTTCTCTTCTTATTCCTATTATTGCAGGAATGGGGCTTAACTTTGGTATAGTTCTTGGAGCTATGGCTGGTCAAATAGCACTTGTGCTTATAACTGACTGGCAAGTTGTTGGAATACAGGGAGTAACTCTTGCAGCTATAATATCTGTACCTATTTCTATTCTTCTTGGAATAATGAGTGGTATGATATTAAATAGAGCAAAAGGAAAAGAAATGATAACATCTATGATATTAGGTTTCTTTATAAATGGTGTTTATCAATTAGTAGTTCTTTATGGAATGGGAAAAGTAATTCCTATAACAAATAATAAACTTGTTCTTTCAAGAGGGTATGGAATAAGAAATGCTATTGATCTTAAAGATGTAAGAAAAGTATTAGATTCAGTTCTTTCTATAAAAATAGGTGAAATTGAAATACCTGTATTTATTTTTATAATTGTTGCATTATTAGCATGGTTTACTATATGGTTTAGAAAAACTAAACTAGGTCAAGATATGAAAGCTATAGGTCAAGATATGGAAGTTTCTAAGACTGCAGGAATAGATGTAGAAAAAACAAGAATAATAGCAATTGTTATTTCTACAGTTTTAGCAGGATTTGGTCAAATAATATATCTTCAAAATATAGGAACTATGAATACCTATAATAGCCATGAACAAATAGGAATGTTCTCAATAGCAGCTCTTTTAGTTGGAGGAGCAAGTGCTTCAAGAGCAACAATATTAAATGCAATAAGTGGTATTTTTCTTTTTCATATGTTATTTATAGTTTCTCCAATGGCTGGTAAAGAACTTATGGGTTCAGCTCAAATTGGAGAGTACTTTAGAGTATTTGTTTCTTATGGAGTAATTGCTCTTACTCTTGTACTTCATCAATGGAGAAGAGAGAAAGAAAAAGAAGAAAAAAGAAGAAGAATAATGGCTGAAAGAGTTGCACAAGAAAAAGAAGGTGATAAGTAATGAAAAGAATTTTTAGTTGGATAGTTGTAATAATAGCAATAATAGTAATATGTATAGTTCTTTTTATTACAGGAAAAAAACATAAAATAATACTTATAAATGGAGAAAAAGGAGTAGAAGTCCCTTCAAAAGTAGCATATATAGTTGATAATCAAAAATCAAAAAAAATTAAAAGTATAAGAGCCAATAAAAAAGGTGTGGTTTATGTAAAAGGAATAAATCATGAAATAACAATTAAATTTAAAAATGCTGAAGGTAAAGAAAAAGAGATAACTAAAAAATTTAAAGCTAGAATATCTCAAGAAGAAGTAATAGATTTTGCTAAAATGATCAATAATTCAGAGGATTGGATAATTTATAAAGAATTAGAACAAGACGAGGATAAATAAAATTATTTAGAAGTGATTAAAAGAAAAGTTAAGGTATAAAAACTTTTTCTTGATAATCACTTCTTTTTTTATGTTCTTAAAATTTTTATAAAATATATAAAAATGATAAAAAAATAATCTTTAAAAATTTAAATAATTGATAAAAAATATTGATATATAAAGAAAAAATAAAATGGTAAAAAAATAAACATTAATGTTTAAAACAGAATAAAAAACATGGAATATATATAAAATATATTTTAAAAATACTGAATTTTAGATTATAATTAAATTGTAGGTAAAAAAATGATATTTTTTTAACAGGAAAATAAATGTAAAATGATAAGGATTAATCACGAATAGATAAAGGATTAATCATATTAGAAAAAAAAGAAGTAAAAGCTTGACTTAATAGCTTTATAAAAGTATAACTATATTGTGAAATGTATTAAAGATCTTTTAAAATAAAATAACTATGAGAGGCAGAAATGGACTTTAAAAGGCTTTTTCATAGTATCTCAAAGGAGGTTATTATGGATTTTATAAAATATGAGCAAGAAGGATTTGTAGGAGTAATTACTATTAATAGACCAAAAGCTCTTAATGCTCTTAACAGTGGGGTTCTTGATGAATTAAATGCTTGTTTAGATGCAATTGATTTAGAAGCAACTAGAGCTCTTATCTTAACTGGAGCTGGAGAAAAATCATTTGTTGCAGGTGCTGACATTGCAGAAATGAGTACATTAACCAAAGCAGAAGGAGAAGCTTTTGGAAAAAAAGGAAATGATGTATTTAGAAAATTAGAAACATTCCCTATTCCAGTTATAGCTGCAGTAAATGGATTTGCTTTAGGTGGAGGATGCGAAATAGCTATGAGTTGTGACATAAGAATATGTTCTGACAATGCTCTTTTCGGACAACCAGAAGTAGGATTAGGAATTACACCAGGATTTGGTGGAACTCAAAGACTTGCAAGATTAATAGGAGCAGGAAAAGCTAAAGAAATGATTTATGCTTGTGTTAATGTAAAAGCTGAAGAAGCTAAAGCATTAGGACTTGTTAATGCTGTTTATACTCAAGAAGAATTACTTCCAGCTGCTAAAAAATTAGCAGGAAAAATATCTAAAAATGCACCAATCGCAGTAAGAGCATGTAAAAAAGCTATAAATGATGGATTAGATGCTGTAATGGATGAAGCTATAGTTATTGAAGAAAAATTATTTGGAAGCTGTTTTGAAACAGAAGACCAAAAAGAAGGAATGGGAGCTTTCTTAGAAAAGAGAAAAGTAGAAGGATTCAAAAATAGATAATAAATTTTATAACTAAAATTATAAATAACGATAAGATTTCAAAGAAAATTTAATAATTAAAAATTTCAGGAGGAATGAAAATGAAAGTAGGTATTATCGGAGCAGGAACAATGGGATCAGGAATTGCGCAAGCATTCGCACAAACAGCTGGATACGAAGTATGTCTATGTGACATCAATGATCAATTCGCAGCTAACGGAAAAGCTAAAATAGCTAAAGGATTTGAAAAAAGAATAGCTAAAGGAAAAATGGAACAAGCTGCTGCTGATGAAATATTAGCAAAAATCACTACAGGAACTAAAGAAATTTGTGGAGATTGTGATTTAATAATAGAAGCTGCTATAGAAAATATGGCAATAAAAAAACAAACATTCAAAGAATTACAAGAAATTTGTAAACCTGAAGCAATGTTCGCTACAAATACTTCATCTCTTTCAATAACTGAAATAGGTGCAGGACTTGACAGACCAGTTATCGGAATGCACTTCTTCAACCCAGCTCCAGTTATGAAACTTGTAGAAGTTATCGCTGGTTTAAATACTCCAGCTGAAATGGTTGAAAAAATCAAAAAAATATCTGAAGAAATAGGAAAAGTACCAGTTCAAGTAGAAGAAGCTGCTGGATTTGTAGTAAACAGAGTATTAATTCCTATGATCAACGAAGCTGTTGGAATTTATGCTGACGGTGTTGCATCAGTTGAAGGAATCGACGCTGCAATGAAACTTGGAGCAAATCATCCAATGGGACCTTTAGCATTAGGAGATTTAATTGGACTAGACGTATGTCTTGCTATCATGGAAGTTTTATATGCTGAAATGGGAGACACTAAATACAGACCTCATCCATTATTAAGAAAAATGGTAAGAGGAGGAAAATTAGGTCAAAAAACTGGTAAAGGATTCTACGACTATACAAAATAAGAATAAGTCAAAAAATCAAATATCAAAAATAGACTTAAAATTAAAAGCCTGTGAAATTTCACAGGCTTTTTTTAATACTTATATTTTCTAATAATTGCATCAGCTACAAGAGCTGCTCTTTTATTTTCAAGAACATCATGAACTCTTACAATATCAGCACCTTTTTCAATTCCAATAATAGTTGTAGCAATAGTTCCTTCAGTTCTTTCTTTTGGAGGAAGTCCATTAAGGATAGTTCCAATAAATCTTTTTCTAGATGCCCCAAGAAGAATAGGAGCAATATCACGAATTTCATTTAATCTATTTAAAACTTCAAGATTTAAGTTTATATCTTTTCCAAAACCAATTCCAGGATCAATAATAATTTTTTCTTTTGGAAGCTCATTTTTTTCAGCAACTTCAAAAGTCTTTTTAAAAAATTTTTTTATAGAAAGCATGATATCTTCTTTATATTCAATTCCATTTTGATTATGCATAGCAATAACGATTGCATCATATTTTTTTGCAACTTTAGCCATTTCTCCATTATCAAATTGAAGTCCCCAAACATCATTTATTATATGAGCACCATTTTTCATTGCTTCTTCAGCAACTTGAAATCTATAAGTATCAATAGAAATAATAGTATCAAGTTCATTTGCAATTCTTTTTATAACGGGAATAACTCTTTCCATCTCAAGTTCAATAGGAATTTCTTCATGCCCAGGTCTTGTAGACATTCCACCAATATCAATAATATCAGCACCTTGTTCTATCATTTCCTTAGCTCTTCTTATAGCTTTATCAATATCAGTATAATCTCCGCCATCAGAAAAAGAGTCTGTTGTAACATTTAATATTCCCATAATAAGAGTTTTTTTACCAAGTTCAAGAGTTTTATTTTGTGAATGAAGTATCATTTTATTTTCTCCTTTTAAAAAATATTATTGTTTATATACATTTAAAAGTTATTTTTCTATTTCTTTTTCAAGAATTCTTTTTAAAGTTGTAATTGGTTTTCTTTCAAGAGGGTGAACTAAATTTGGAGCTATCTCACAAAGAGGTTCAAGAACAAACATTCTTTCACAAATCCATGGATGTGGAACACAAAGATTTTTATCTTGGATAATTTCATCATCAAAGAATAAAATATCAATATCAATTACTCTTGGTCCCCATTTTATAGTTCTTACTCTTCCCATTTCAAGTTCTATTGCAAGTAATTTTTCAAGAAGTTCTTGAGGAGTGAAAAGAGTTTTAATTTCAATACAAGCATTTAAAAACATATCTTGTTCAGTATAGCCAAAAGGTTCTGTTTCAAGAATA
>SAMEA104404100__coassemble_2196_pt1 | contig 15397 bp, 11 predicted proteins | sample SAMEA104404100__metabat2_low_PE_012 | metagenome-assembled genome bin SAMEA104404100 (sample SAMEA104404100) | Balaenoptera acutorostrata
CTTTTTCCCAAGGACTTTTTTCAAGAGATTTTATGCTTCCTTTAATTTTCTTTTCTTCAAGATCAAGTTCAATTACTTTAAATTCAACTGTATTTCCTTTTTCAAATTTCTTATTTCCAAACCATGCAAAATCAGATTGATGAATAAATACATCTATTCCTTCTTCAATTTCAACAAAGACTCCATAAGGTTTTATTTCAGCAACTATACCAGTAAGTTTTGTTCCTATTTTATAATTTTCTTCAGCTTTTTCCCAAGGATCAACAGATAGTTGTTTCATTCCAAGTTTTAATTTTCTACTTTCAGGTTTGAATTCAAGAACTTTAACTTTAACAATATCTCCAACTTTAGCAAAGTCATTTACATTAATTTTCTTTCTATTCCATGTAAAATCAGAAATATGAACAAGTCCTTCAACTCCATCCATTATTTCAATAAGAATACCATATTGTAAAATCTTAGTAACTTTACCATCTATAACAGAATCAACAGCAACTGTTTCAGCAGCTATATCCCAAGGATTTCTTACAAGAGATTTTAAAGAAAGTTTTACATTTTTCTTTTCAGGTTCAAGTCCAATTACTTTAACTTGAAGTTTGTCTCCAATATTAAATCCTTCAATTTTTTCAGCTTTTTTCCAAGAAATTTCAGAGATATGAATAAATCCTCTAAGGTTTCCAATTTCTAGTACAATACCAAATGGAAGTATTTCAGTGATAACTCCTTCTAAAACATCTCCTTCTTTTAAAATAGAGAATTCTTTATCAGCTTGCATCATTGTAATATCTTTTTTTGATACAGTAACTCTTTTTCCTTTTTTATCTTCTTTTATTTCTTTTACTAGAACAGAAATAGTTTTTCCAGTAATATCTTCATCTTTTTTAGTCTCAGAAAGAGATTTTGGAAGGAATACTTGATGAGAGAATATTTCAACAATATATCCTCCTTTAACTTCTTTAAGAACTTTTCCAGTAACGGCTTCTTTCTTTTCGAAAGATTCTTTTAATTTTTCCCATCCTTGTTCCATTTCTATTTTTCTTCTTGAACCAATTATGAACTCACCGTCTTGAGTTTCTCCAAGAAGCATAACTTCTACTTCGTCACCAACATTATAGTTAGCAACTTCTTCAGATCTTACTCTTACAGAAGTTATTTGTCCAGGAACATCAAGGTATGTAAAGTTTCTTTCCTTGCTTGCTATTGTTCCAACTACTTTACTTCCTGTATTTCCTTCTTCTGGAAGATAGTCGTTAAGTAGTGCTTCAAATTCGTTATAATCCATGTTTGTCATCAAAAGTCCCCCTTATTTCTTTTTCTATCTCTAAAATTATTTCTTCCGGTGTTGATGCTCCAGCAGTTATTCCTATCTTTTCTATATTAGAAAACCAAGAATAATTTAATTCTGTTTTATCTTGGATAAGATAGCTTTTTTCGTTTATACTTTTTGAAATTTCATATAGTTTTTTAGAATTTGAACTTTTATTGTCTCCAACTATTAAAACTAAATCTACTTCTTCAGCAAGTTTTTCTACTGCTTTTTGTCTTTCATATGTAGCTCCACATATTTTACTAAAAATTTCTATATTTTTATAGTTATTGTTTACATATTCTTTTATTTTAAAGAACAATTCTTTATTTAAAGTTGTTTGAGTTAAAAGACAGTATTTATCATTTTCTTTTATAGAAAGTTCTTTAAATTCTTCAAAAGAATTTACAATAGTAACATTTTTCCCAAAAGATACAATACCTTTTACCTCAGGATGATATTTATCACCAATAAAAATTATCTTTTTTTCATTTTTTTCAGCTTCAATAAGAGCTTTTCTTATTCTTTCTACAAACACACAAGTAGCATCATAAATTTTTACTTTTTCTTTCTCTAGTATATCATAAATTTCTTTAGTTGTCCCGTGTGCTCTTATAATTACAGTATCTTTTTTATTAAGTTTAATTTTTCCTAATTTTAAATCTTCTTCTAAAAGAGTTGTAAATCCTTTTTTTTCCATATTTGAGGTAACATATTTATTATGTACGAGCATTCCAAGAATAAATAAATTTTCTTCAAAAATTTTTTGTTCTATAATTTTATTGCATAGATTTATAGCTCCAGAAACACCAAAGCAAAATCCCATTTTTTCAGCACGTCTAATTTCCATTTATTCTTCCCCGAACATATCGTCTTCAATAAGAATTCTTAGAGCATTAAGCATTTCATCTTCGTCAGGCCCATTTGCTTCAAGTTCAAGAGTTCTTCCTTGTTCAGCAGCTAAAAGCATAAGTCCCATTATACTTTTTCCATTTATTTCTTCCCCTTCAAATCTAACTTTTATGTCTGAATCATAAGTAGAAGCTAGTTGTACAAAAAGAGAGGAAGGTCTTGCATGAAGTCCTGCTTTGTTTTTTATTTGCACTGTTATTGTTTTCATAAGTACGTCCCCCTTTTATAAAGTTTTTATGTATTCTTTTACAATATGTCTTACTTCATCAGAATTTTTACAATTTAAAATAAATTTTTTTATTTTTCCTAAATCAGAAATTTTTAATTTTCTTACAATATTTCTAGCTCGTGGAATAAAGACAGTTGACATACTTAGAGTTTTTATTCCAAAACTTAAAAGAATAACTATTCCAATAGGTTCTCCAGCCATTTCTCCACAGACAGCGATTCCTTTATTATTTTTTATAGCAGCTTCAGCTACAGTATTTATAGCTCTTAAAACTGCTGGATTATAATAATCATAAAGATTATTTTCTTTTTGTGAAAATCTATCAGTAGCTAAAATATATTGAGTAAGGTCATTACTTCCTATTGAAAAGAAATCTATATACTCACACATTTTATCGGCCATTAAAATAGCAGAAGGAACTTCAACCATAATACCAGTTTCTATATTATTATTAAATTTTAACCCTTCTTCTAAAAGTTCTTTTTTTATTTCTTCAGTAAGGGAAAGAACATTTTCAATTTCAGAAATATTAGTAACCATAGGATGCATTATCTTAATATTTTTTTTATCACTAGCTCTTAAAATTGCTCTAAGTTGTGTTTTTAAAATATCCTTTTTATGAAGAGTTAATCTAAGACCTCTTTCTCCAAGTGAAGGATTTTGTTCAGAAGGAATTTTAAAATAAGGTAGGCTTTTATCAGCTCCTATATCTAGAGTACGAATAATTAAAGGTTTATCATATCCTAATTTTTTACTAATTTTTTCATAGATTTTTAATTGTTCATGTTCTTCTGGAAGTTTAGCACCTTCCATATAAATAAATTCAGTTCTTAAAAGTCCAATACCATCAGTATTTATATTATTAAGAATATTATTGTCAATTTCTTGTCCAGTATTAACTTCAAGATTAATTTTTATATTATCAAGAGTTATAGAAGGAAGATTGACAGTTTTCTTAATATCTTCTTTTTCTTTTTCAAATTCTATTTGAAGATTTTTATATTCTTTTAAAGTATTAAGAGATGGTTTTGTAATAACTACAGGTTTTTCACTGTAGGTATCAAGAATTATGTATTCTCCCCATTCCTTTTTTAAAAGGTCTATTCCACCCATGAAAGTAGGAATTTCTAATGATTTAGCAAGAATTGCAGTATGAGATGTTTCTCCTATATACTCCATTATAATTCCTTTTACATCAATTTTTTTATTAAAAATATTTAAAAGTTCAGAAGGTAAAATATCATGTGCTATTAAAATTTTTCCATTTAAAGAGTCATAGGCACTTTCATTATCAGCAAGAGCTTCAAGAAGTCTTTCTCCAATGTCTTGAATATCAAGAGCTCTTTGTCTGTAAAGAGGATTTTCCATTTTTTTAAAAGCTTCAGAATATTTATTAACCGTTCTTTTTATGATTTCCTCAACGTTAAGTTTATTTTTCTTTAATGAAATTTTGATTTCATCTTTAAACATAGGGTCATCAAGCATCATGAAATGAACAGATAAAATTTGAAGATCTTTTTCAGCAACTTTTCCTTTTAAATCATGTATTAGATGTGAAAGTTTATTTTTAGCTCTTTTGATAGCTTGTTCGTATCTTTCAATTTCTTTATCTAATTTATCTTCTGAAACAGAAAAAGACTCTATTTCAAGATGATTTTTACCTTTTAAATAGGGTTCTGCAATAATTATACCTTCATATATACTTTTCCCGTATATTTTTTCCATTTTTATCAAATCCTTTTTGTCTTAGGCTCTTTAAATTATATATTATTTAAGCTTTTTTTTCAATTTTAAGTTGAAATAAATTAAAATATTTTCTATCACACTCTTTTTATTTTTATTGTAATACATAAAGTTTTGTGGTAAAATTTTTCATAAATAATAATAGAATATTAATTTATATTGTTATGCTTAATCTTGATTGCAATTTTTATTTTTTTATATATCAGGAGGTTTTTTATAATGAATAACATGCTGGAAATTTTTGGAAAATTTCATTTCTCTGAATTAGAATTAAAAAGTAGAGTACCAAATTCTATTTTTAAAGAATTTAAAGCTGTTCAAAGAGGTGAAAAAGAATTATCTATTTCTGTAGCAGAAGTAATAGCAAATGCTGCAAAAAACTGGGCAACAGAAAATGGAGCTACACATTTTACTCATTGGTTTCAGCCTCTTACAGATTTAACAGCTGAAAAACATGAATCTTTTATATCAGTTTCTTCTGATGGTAATATTCTTTCTCAGTTTTCTGGAAAAGAATTAATAAAAGGGGAATCAGATACTTCTTCTTTTCCAAATGGAGGACTTCGTTCAACATTTGAAGCAAGAGGATATACAGCATGGGATTTATCTTCTCCAATGTTTTTAAGAGGATCAGAAAAAGCAAAATCTTTATATATTCCAACAGCTTTTGTAGGATATAATGGGGAAGCACTTGATAAAAAAGTTCCTCTTCTAAGATCTATAAATGTAGTTACAGAACAGGCTCTTAGAGTAAAAAGAGCTTTAGGGGATACTCATACTTCTAAAATTGATGTAACTCTTGGTGTAGAACAAGAGTATTTTCTTATTGAAAAAGAATTTTGGGAAAAAAGACAAGATTTAATGCTTTGTGGAAGAACATTATTTGGATCACTACCTCCAAAAGGTCAAGAAATGAATGACCACTATTATGGAACTTTAAAAGAAAAAGTTGAAAGATTTATGGCAGAGCTTGATTCAGAATTATGGCAACTAGGTGTTATGGCTAAAACAAAACATAATGAAGTTGCTCCAAACCAATTTGAACTTGCAATAATGTTTGCAACAGCAAATGTGGCAGTAGATCAAAATCAACTTTCAATGGATGTTATTAAAAAAGTAGCAGATAGACATGGACTTGCAGCACTTTTACATGAAAAACCATTTTCAAAAGTTAATGGTTCAGGAAAACATTGTAACTGGTCTCTTGCAACAAATTTAGGAGAAAATCTTTTTGATCCTGGAGATATGTCTAAGGATAATTTACAATTTTTAGTATTTCTTACAGCAGTTATAGAAGCAGTAGATAAATATTCTCATATATTAAGAGTAGCAACAGCAACTCCTGGAAATGATCATAGATTAGGTGGACATGAAGCACCTCCAGCAATAATTTCTATTTTCCTTGGAGAACAACTTCAAGAAATTTTAGAAAATATTGGAAAAATAAATACAACTACTCATGAACAAGCAATGATAGAATTAGGAGCATATAATTTTCCTAAAATACCAAAAGATGTTTCTGATAGAAATAGAACATCTCCTTTTGCATTCACAGGAAATAAATTTGAATATAGAATGCCTGGTTCAAGTGCATCTCCTGCAACATCAACATTTATTATAAATACTATTGTTGCAGATGTTCTTAGAGAATACGCTGATATTTTAGAAAATACAGAAGATAAAACTAAGATGAAACAAGCTATAATAAAACTTGTAAAAGAAAGATATAACGATCATAAAAAAATAATTTTTAATGGAAATGGTTATGATGAAACTTGGGTAGCAGCAGCAAAAGAAAGAGGATTAAGAAATCTTAGAAATACAGTAGAAGCTCTTCCAACTTATATCGAAGAAGAAACTATTGAACTTTTTGAAAGAAATAGAGTATTAAGTAGAGCTGAACTTAATTCAATTTTTATTGTTTATACAGAAAGATATAATAAGCAACTTAATATAGAAACATCAACAGCAATAAGAATGGCAAGAAATGAAATTTATCCAGCAATTATGAGATATATGAATAATATAGCTACTTCTATAAATAGTATAAGAGAAGCAATTGGTGTTGAAAATGAAGAGATGATAGAAGGAGATAAAAAGCATTTAACGAAAGTTCTTAATGCAAAAATTCATTTAAGAACATCACTTGCAGAGCTTGAAAATGATTATGCAAAAGCAGTAACTATAAAAGATGAATATGAAAAAGCTAAATTCTATCATTTCCATATAGTTCCAAGACTTGAGCATTTAAAAGAGTGGGCAGATGTTTTAGAACTTCTTTGTGAAAAAACTATTTGGCCTTTCCCTGTGTATGAAGATTTATTATTTAAATTATAATTAAAGGGAAAAAATTAAAGAAAAATAAACTTTTATAAGAGAAAGTACGTCTTAAAAATATAATATCTTTAATAGAGATATTTATCTCATAAACTTTCCCTTAATGTTTTGTGGAGAAGAGGAATAATTTTATTCCTCTTCTCTACATTTTTATTATAGAAAATATTTTTAACAAAAACTTTATGTATTTTATTAAAAAAGTTTTTTAGAATTTTTAATTTATAGTAAAATAAATTATCCAAAGATAGTATAATAAAAATATAAATCTAATAACAAAAGGAGTGGATATCATTATGGCAGTATTAGTAACAGGTGGAGCAGGTTATATAGGAAGTCACACTGTGGTACAATTATTAGAGAACAACAGAGAAGTGGTAATAGTTGATGATTTAAGCAATAGTAGTCCTAAAGTTATAGATAGAATAGAAACTATAACAGGAAAAAGACCAAAATTTTATGAAGTTAATATATTAGATGAAGAAAAAATGGATGAAATTTTTAAGGAAAATGAAATAGATTCTGTTATTCATTTTGCAGGATTTAAAGCAGTAGGTGAATCAGTTGAAAAACCTCTTGCATATTATACAAATAATTTAACAACAACTCTTATTGTTTTAAATTTAATGAAAAAATATGGTGTTCGTAATTTTGTATTTAGTTCATCAGCAACTGTTTATGGAGATCCACAAACATGTCCTATCTTAGAAACATTCCCTTTAAGTGTAACAAATCCTTATGGAAGAACAAAACTTATGATAGAAAAAATGCTTGTAGATATTTGTAAAGTTGATAAAGAAATGAATGTAGCTATTTTAAGATATTTTAATCCAGTTGGAGCACATAAAAGTGGAATAATTGGGGAAGAACCAAATGGAATTCCTAATAATTTAATGCCATATATAACAAAAGTAGCAGTAGGTAAATTAGAGAAACTTAGTGTTTTTGGTGATGATTATAAAACTCATGATGGAACAGGAGTAAGAGATTATATTCATGTTGTAGATTTAGCAAATGGACATTTAAAAGCTCTTGATAAATTAGAAACAAATTCAGGACTTGTTATTTATAATCTTGGAACAGGAAAAGGTTATAGTGTTCTTGATATGGTAAAAGCATTTAGTAAAGCATGTGGAAAAGATATTCCTTATATCATTGCTCCAAGAAGAGCAGGAGATGTTGCTATGTGTTATGCTGATGCAACAAAAGCAAAAGAAGAATTAGGTTGGGAAGCTAAATATGATTTAGATAGAATGTGTGCTGATTCATGGAGATGGCAAAGTCACAATCCTAATGGATATAATGATTAGAAAATAAATTTATTTATAAAAAAGAGAGATTAAAAAATCTCTCTTTTTTTATTACATATAATATCACGAAATTAAATAAAGAAAAAAAGGAGCAATAATAAATGTTATAATTCCTGAAATTACTATTGAAAGAGCACTCATAGCTCCTTCGATTTCTCCCATTTCTAAAGCTTTAGAAGTTCCAACAGCATGACTTGATATTCCAATTCCAATTCCTCTTGCAACAGAATTTTTTATTTTAAAATGTTTACATATAATAGGTGCAAATATATTTCCAGTTATACCAGTAACTACAATAGCAAATATTGTAATAGCAGGAACACCTCCAAGAACTTTACTTAACTCTATACCTAATGGAGTTGTAATTGATTTTGGCATAAAAGAAATAAGAAGAATATTGTCTATTTTTAAAATTTTTCCTAAAATGATTATAGAAATAATTGCAGTTGTTGCTCCAACAATAGAACCAATAATAATTGGAAAAAAGTTTTTCTTTAATTTATCTAATTGTCTATAAAGTGGTAATGCTAAAGATATAGTTGCAGGTGCTAAAAGAAAAGTTAAATAATCTCCTCCTTTTCTAAAATAATCTAAAGGAATTTTGAAAAAAGAGATGATTCCCATAGTAATAATAATTCCAATAAGTAGAGGATTAAAAATAGGAAATTTTGTTTTTTTAAAAATAAAAAGTCCTATATGAAAAGCTAATATAGTAAGAATTAAACCAAAAAGAGGTGTATTAAGTATTGATATATTCATTATTTTTTCTCCATTCTTTTTATACAAAATTCAACAGTTTTTCCAGTAACTACCATAGTTATAATTGTTGTAACAATTAATAAAATGAGAATTTTAAAAAATCCAGTTTTAAGAAGAGTCATATATTCTAAAAGTTCTACAGCAGGTGGAAGAAAAAATATAATCATATTAAGAACAAGAAAATCACAAATTTTTGAAATACTTTCAATTTTAAGAATTTTTGTCCATAATAAAATAAAGAGAATAATCATTCCTAGAATTGTACCTGGAAGAGGGAGATTAAAAATATTTTGAAGGAGAATTCCTAGAAAATTGATAGTGAGCAGAATTAAAAATTGTTTAAACATAAAAATATTCCTTTCTAAAAAATAATACCTTGTTATTATATTCTTGTTAAATAATACTGTCAATATTTTTGTAATAAAAATTACTAAAGTATTTGAAATGTGATATAATAAACTGTTATAAGATTTTGATAATTGGGAGGAGTTTATGAAACATATAAAAATGGGGAAATATTTATTAAAAGAATATTTAATCCTTATTTTTCTTATGGGAATATGTAGAGGATTATTTATAAAATTTAATATTGATGAAATGAAAGATGTACCTAGTATAATTATGAAAAAAAGTTTTTTATATGGGTGGATTTTTGATAATTCAGTTACATGTTATTATCTTGGAATGCTTTTAATTCTCTTAGTAATATATAGTTTACTAAGAGTAATATGGTTAGGAAAAATTGGAAAAATATTAATAAATATTTATAAAATTATTGTTTCTTCTATAATATTTTTTCTTTTACTTGCAGATATTCAATACTATAAAGAATTTAATTTTCATCTTAATGCAACAATATTTGATTATACAGATCATGTTAATGAAATAGGAAATACAATTTTATATGGTAATTATAATATAATTTTAATGGCATTCCTTTTTATTGTATTGGAAGGAATTTATCTTTTAGTATCTATGAAATCATTTGAAAAAGATATTTATAAAGATAAACAAAAAGGAATAACTTTTTTTAGTGATATTCTAACAATAATTTTTATGGGAGTTTTATGTATTTTTGGTGCTAGAGGAGGTTTTTCTCAAAGTACTCTTAATTGGGGAAGAGCATATTTCAGTAAATATAGTTTTGCTAATCAAACAGCTATGAATGGAGTATTTACTCTTGGAAAATCAGTTGATCTTGCAAGAAAAGATGCCAAAAAAGGGAAATCAAAAATAAGTACAATTTTTACTTCTGAAGAATTAAAAAATAATATGAGAGAGTATATAGGAACAGATAAAGATAAATTTATTTCCGATAAGAATATTCTTTTGAGAGAAACTAAAACAAGAAAGAGTATAAAAAATTATAATGTAGTTATAGTTTTAATGGAAAGTTTTATGGGTGATACTGTTGGAGCTCTTGGTGGAAAACCAGATTTAACTCCAAATTATAATAAACTTGCAAAAGAAGGAGTTTTATTTACTAATTTTTTTTCAAATGGGAATAGATCAAATAGAGGAATATTATCAATTTTAACAGGATTTCCGTCACAATATGGAAAATCAATTTTAAAAAAAACAGTTGGACAAAAACCATTTGTATCTTTAACACAAATTTTAAATGAAAGAGGATACTCTTCTTATTTTATGTATGGTGGAGATATAGAATTTGACAATATGAAAGGTTTTTTTGAAACAAATGGAATTAGTAATTTTGTTTCAAGAGAAGATTTTCCACAGAGTGACAGAACTATAAAATGGGGAGTTCCTGATGATAAACTTTTTGACAAAGCAGTTGAATATTTAGGAACACTTAAGCAACCATTTTTCTTTGAAATATTTACCTTAAGTAATCATGCTCCTTTTGATATTGATGAAAATTTTAAAGAATTTACAGAAAATGATTATCCAGAATATGAAAGATATAATGCATTTAAGTTTGCAGATTATTCAATAGGAAGATTTGTTGAAGCAGTAAAAGATAAAGAATGGGCAAAAAATACAATTTTTATTTTTGTAGCAGATCATGGACAAAATAGAAGAAAACCTATTGAAATTGATTGGAAGAAATTTTTAAATCCTCTTGTAATTTGGACACCTGGTGGACAGTTAAAACATGAAATAATAGATAGAGCAGGTTCACAACTTGATCTTCTTCCTACAATAATGGGAATTTTAGGAGGAGATTATATCCAATCATCATGGGGAAAAGATCTTTTAGTAAAAGAAAATAATAAGAATAATTTTGCTTATGTTGTAGAAAATAATTTTGTAGGTATAATTGATGAAGAAAATATTTATATTGATGGAATAACAGTAGATGGTGTTTTAAGAAAGAAAAGTGATGATAGTATAATTGAGGATAAAGAACTTACAGAAAAATATAAAAAAGCAGCAAGAACTTATTTAGAACTTTCAATTGAACAAGAAAAGTATGGAACTTTTGGAAAATAAAAAATAATTTATAAAAAAAGTAGTGTAATAAATAATTGCACTACTTTTATTTTATTATATTTTCTTCTGTATCTATATCAAAAAAATAAATTTTATTTATATCAAAATGGAAAAATAAACTATCTTTTAAAGATAGATTTTCTTTATCAGTTCTTGAAATAAATTTAATATTATCTATTGTGAAATGAAGATAACTTTCTTTTCCTGTATATTCAATTATGTTAATTTTTTCTTTAAAAGAATTTTTAGAATATTCTGTATTAGAAATAATACTTTCAGGTCTTATTCCAATAATAATTTTTTTATTTATATATTTTATTATATTTTTTTCTATCTCTTTATTAAGAATTAGAAAATTATTATTTCCAAAATTAAAAATAATATTTTTTTTATCTTTTTTTAGAATACCAGTTATAAAATTCATAGAAGGACTTCCAATAAACTCAGCAACAAATTTATTTTTAGGGTTATGATAGATATTTAAAGGTGTATCAATTTGCATGATTTTTCCATTATTTAAAACACAAATTCTATCTCCCATTGTCATAGCTTCAACTTGATCATGTGTAACATAAATCATTGTAGAACTTTGTCCTTCTTGTTTTAATTCTTTATGAAGTTCAATTAATTTTGTTCTCATAGATACTTTAAGTTTTGCATCTAAATTTGATAAAGGCTCATCAAATAAAAAAACATGGGGTTTTCTTATTATTGCTCTTCCTAAAGCAACTCTTTGTTTTTGTCCACCAGATATTTCATGGGGTTTTCTATCCAAAAGATTAGAAATTTCTAATCTCTCAGCTATATTTTTAACTTTTTTATCTATTTCTTTTTTAGAAATTTTTGCTATTTTAAGACCAAAAGCAATATTTTCATAAATTGTCATATGAGGATAAAGAGCATAATTTTGAGAAACCATTGCTATATTTCTATCTTTTGGGAGAAAATTATTTACTAATTTATTTTCTATCCATATTTCACCATTTGTAGATTTTTCAAGTCCTGCAATTATTCTTAAAGTTGTAGATTTAGCACAACCAGAAGGACCTATCAAAACTATAAACTCACCATCTTTAATATCTAAATTTAAATTATTGATAGCTTTAAATCCATTAGGATAAATTTTTTCAATATTTTTTAAAATAATATTTGCCATTATTTTTTCCTTTTTGTTTAAAGAAGAATAAAATAAAAAAGGAGCTGTTGTATTTTAAATACAACAGGCTCTTTTTTATACTAAACAATTTATATTAGTTTTGTTTTTTTAATGTTGGAAATAAGATAACATCTTTTATAGTTGGGCTTCCAGTTAAAAGCATAACAAGTCTATCTATTCCAATTCCAAGTCCACCTGTTGGAGGAAGTGCACATTCAAGAGCTTCAACGAAATCGTCATCAATTTCAGGAGTAGCTTCGTCATTTCCTAACATAGCTTCTTCAATTTGAGCTTCAAATCTTCCTCTTTGGTCAGCAGGATCATTTAATTCAGAGAATGCATTTGCATATTCTCTTACATCAATGAATAACTCAAATCTTTCAGTAAATCTTGGATCATTAGGGAATCTCTTAGATAAAGGAGAGATTTCAACAGGGTGACCATATACAAATGTAGGTTGAATTAAATGTTCTTCACATTTTTCTTCAAAGAATTGGTTTATAATATGTCCTACTCCAGTCATATGAGGAAGAACTTCAACATTATGTTCTTTAGCTATTGCTTTAGCTTCTTCAAATGTCATTTCTTTCCAGAAGTCAACACCAGTATATTCTTTTATTAAATCAACCATATGTGCTCTTTTGAAGTTTCCAAGATCAATAGTTTTTCCATTATATTCAACAGTTAAAGTTCCAAGAACTGTTTGAGCAACATGTTGGAATATTTTTTCTGTTAAATCCATCATAGTTTCATAATCAGCATAAGCCATATATAGTTCTATTGATGTGAATTCAGGGTTATGTCTTGTAGAAATTCCTTCGTTTCTGAAACATCTGTTAATTTCATAAACTCTATCGAATCCTCCAACGATAAGTTTTTTCAAGTATAACTCAGGAGCTATTCTTAAATATAAGTCCATATCAAGAGCATTATGATGAGTAATGAAAGGTTTTGCAGCAGCTCCTCCAACGATTGGATGAAGCATAGGAGTTTCAACTTCAAGGAAATGTTTAGCATTCAAGAAGTTTCTAATTTCATTTATAATTCTAGTTCTTTTTATGAATGTATCTTTTACTTCTTTATTCATAATAAGGTCTACATATCTTTTTCTATATCTAGTTTCAACGTCTGTTAATCCGTGGAATTTTTCAGGTAATGCTCTTACGTTTTTAGAAAGAAGAGTGAAAGAGTTTACTCTTAAAGTTTTTTCTCCAGTTTTAGTAATGAAAAGTGTTCCAGCAACTCCAACAATATCTCCAGTTCCACATTTTTTTATAAGAGTCCATACATTTTCATCAAAGTTGTCTTTTCTTAAATATAATTGGATACTTCCAGTCATATCTTCAAGTCTTACAAATCCTGCTTTACCTTGGATTCTAAAAGCCATAAGTCTTCCAGCAGTTTGGAAAATAGTCGTATCTTCTTCAGTAACTTCATGTGCAAGAAGATCAGCAACCATATGTTTTTTATCATATTTCTTTCCAAAAGGGTCAAATCCCATTTCTTTTATTTCGTTAATTTTTTCCCATTGCTCAGCAATAAGACGGTCTTCAGCAACCATATCAGCATATTTTTTCATAATATCTCCTTTTAATTTTTATATTTTAATCAATTATTTTAATTTTAAAAGATAAATACTGCTTTTTCTTCCCCAAACTGTTCCTGGGAAATTATCTCTATTTTGTTCAAAAGTTTTAATAGCTAAATCTTTTTCTCCATTTTTATAATAAAGTTCTCCAAGCTTATACATAGCTCTAGGATAAAATTCATTAGTGTTTTTTAAAAGTAAGAAATTTTCTTTTGCTTTTTTATAATTTCCAGACATCATATAAGAATCTCCAAGATAGAAAGGAATATTTTCCTTTTCAATAAAATTTCCTTCTAAAGCCATACTTTTTTCTAAAAGTAAGATAGCTTCAGCATAACTTCCATCTTTATAATATGAAATTCCATTTTGATAATTATTAAGGAAATTGGAATATCCAACAGTTTCTTCTGTAACATTTGTAGTTTCAGAATTATTATTCTCAGTAAGAAGAGAATTATTTAGGGCAGAAGGAAGTACTCCATTTTTAGAATTTGAATAGTGAGTACCTTTTATTACATTTCCAGCTTTAAAGTACATAATTCCTAATATATCTGCTAAATCTTTTGAAGGATTTGAAGCATAAACATTTTCAAGGAAAAGAAGCTCATTAGTTGTTGGATTATTTCTTTTTATAATATTTCTCATAACATAATCATTAAGTTCTGGAGAATTATTATTAAAATCTAGGTATTTATCTGAAAGATTATAATTATTTCCAAGAGTTTTCTCTTTTCCTGCAATAAGTTTCATTTTTTCTTGAGAATTAAGAGGATAATTTTCTTCAAGAAAAGTACTTTCAGTTTTTACTGTGTTTTCATCTTTTTCAAGAGTTGCTAAATTGAAAAGAAGAAAAGATATTTCTTTATTTTCAATATTATCAGGGAAAACAAGCTTAAATAATGTAGCACTATTTTTTAAACTTTCTAAATTTTTTTCATTGTAATTTGTATATACAATATTTTTTAAATCTCTATTTGAAATTTTATATTGAACTTTATTGTTTATAGTTATTGTTCTTCCAGAAATACCATCTTTTATAAAATTGAAAGTATAAACTCCTTGATAAAGGCTTCTAAAATAGAAACGTCCATTTTTTATAAAAGCATCATATGATTGTATATTTGGTGAAAGAATAAGTACTGGAGTATCAGCATCCATACAAGGAATAGAAAGGTATTCTCCTATATAAACATCAAAGTAATTTCCTTTTTCATATGTTCTTACAGTATTAGATTTTACATTTTGAGATAAAATATCTAAGATATATGCTGTTCCTGAATCATTTAAAAAGAAATTTTCTTGAGTAAGTGTATTTTCTTGGTAAATAGGTAGTGTATTTCCTTTGTGTGATGTAGGAAGATTTTCACAACCATAAAACAAAGAAATAAGAGCAGCTAAAAGTAAAAATTTTTTCATGATGCCCCCTTTTATTTTTCATGTACTGAGATTTTTATCTCATTAATAAGATTGCCATTTTGATACATCACATAAACAGATTTAAAACCTGTTTCTGAGATAGTAAGTTCTTTTGTAAAAAGTTCAAATGATGTATTAAGATATTCTGAAAAATAATCAAAAGTAGTATTAATTCCTTTTTTCAAAATCA